>Ga0233431_1001859_pt1 | contig 33144 bp, 28 predicted proteins | sample SI_118_April2016_FD_179867 | JGI IMG/M metagenome (GOLD analysis project Ga0233431, IMG submission 179867) | Seawater microbial communities from Saanich Inlet, British Columbia, Canada - SI_118_April2016_200_MG | ecosystem: Environmental > Aquatic > Marine > Inlet | place: Canada: British...
GTCAAACATCTATGGGGATACAGGAAGGTCAGATACAAGGGTTTACTCAAGAATGCGGCACAGGTGTTCAGCCTGTTTGCGTTAGCCAATTTGTACTTGGTTCGCAAAGACTTGTTGATGACAAGGGCGTAGTATGCCCAAAACCCGGGAAATCCCCTTGGGGAAGGAGGTATTCAGAGAGTCAATCCATAAAAACCAGTCTGAACCATCGTTTTGCGGAAGGGATTTATTCTGATTGGATTTCCCGCTCACTTGATCAGAGGTTTCTTAGTTGATTTACGCCAAACTGCCAGCATAAGATGAGGCAACCTGCAACAAGACAAAAGCTATCATCGGGGTAATATCGATGGTTCCCCCTAACGGAGGGATGATCCTGCGCAATGGACCTATAATGGGTTCGGTTATCTGATGAAAGAAAGCTACGAATTGATTGCCAGGTTTGGCAGGGAACCATGACATTACGGCCCGGATAAGGATACAAAACGCAAGCACCTGGAACAGCATCTCGAAAAACGTTGCAAAAAAGCTCATTTCTGCTCCCTTCCCAGAGCTTGTGCTTTCTCATAAGCAGCTACAACCGCTTGAGTGAGAACTGCACGCAATCCCCCATCTTCCATCTTGAACAATCCTTCAGCAGTGGTTCCGCCGGGAGAGGTTACCATATTCTTCAATTCCGCTAAATGTTTATCACTGGCTTGGGCAAAAAGTGTTGACCCCAGAACAGTTTGAAAGACAAGCTCAGATGCCGTAGCGCGAGGCATACCAATATGTACCGCAGCATCAATTAATGCTTCGAGTATAACAAAAACATACGCAGGCCCACTGCCGCTAACGGCTGTAGCCATATCGATATATTTCTCATCATCAACATAAATCTCCTTGCCCAGCGCCGCCAATATGGTTTGAGCCATATCTTTTTGGGGCTGCCGAACCGAGTCCGTCCCGGTCCACACACTAATCCCTTGACCGATCTGTGCCGGAGTATTAGGCATGACGCGAACAATCGAACGATGAGTCAACAGCATATTTATGGTATCTATCTTGGTCCCCGCCATTATGGAAAGGATCAACTGATCATTTTGGATTCTGCCCCGAAGATCCTCAGCCAAATGTGATATGACTTGAGGTTTTACAGAGAGCACGACCACATCTTTATCTTTGACGGCTTCCTGATTACTTGAAGTGCATTGAACACCGTATTTAGCCCCCAGATCCGTAAGGCGATTTTGCGCTATGTCGCTCACGGTGATATCACCCGAACCTGCCGAGCCTTTGCTGATCAAACCGGAAATGATGGCCTCCGCCATCACTCCGCCTCCAATGAAAGCAATCTTCATAGCTCAAATCCTCCGTTTACCAAAGATCGCCCGGCCAACCCTTACGATAGTGGCGCCTTCCTCTACAGCTACTTCAAAATCATCGGTCATTCCCATCGAGAGTTGTTCCAGTCCCAATGAATCTCTCAACTCTCTCAACTGACGAAAAACCGGGCGTACTTCCTCGGGATCATCCACCCAAGGGGCGATAGTCATCAAACCTTTTATTTCCAGGTGCGGCATTTGGGTAATTTTTTTTATCGCCTGAGATATTTCGTTGACAGTAAATCCACCCTTACTGGCTTCATCGGCAACATTCACTTGCAGTAAAACCGGGAGTAGCCTTTCAGAACTATCGCTCAAAGACTTAGCAAGTTTCATTGAATCAACGCTCTGGATTATATCAAAAAGCCCCGCAGCTGTCTTTACCTTATTGGTTTGCAAGTGACCTACCATATGCCAGACTGATTTACTTCGCACATCCTGCAACTCTTCCAGTTTGTCTTTGGCATCCTGAACCCGATTTTCTCCAAAATTCCGGAGTCCGGCATTAAACCCATCACGGATAACCGAAGGTTCGATGGTTTTGGTTATGGCCACTAAAGTCACTTCGTTGGGAGAGCGCCCGGACCGCTCGCACGCCAAGGCAATACGACGGTTTACTTCTTCAATGTTTTCCTTAACACCCATTTTGATTTGCCCGTTCCAATTCGGTTCGAAGCCGTCCGATCTCTGTCCCGGAGTCGATCATCGACCAGGGTAATTGCTCATTGACTGGTATCTCTCGATGAATAGAATCAGGGTCCAAACCTGCTTTATGCAGTGCCTTTCGCCATGCGGAAAGGGTGACCTTGGGCATGCTATCCATAACCTCTCCCAATCGTGAATCACCCCGAGACAGCATTCCCTGTACCATACTCCATTCGAGACTATCTGCCTTTACTTCTATGCCTTTGCGATTCAGCCCCTTCTTGAGCAGGTCAAGACGCCTTTTCAAAATATGCGACGTAGCCATTGGCAACCACTGGAAAGGCGTGCCCGCTTTAGGGACAAAAGGTGTCACATTCAAGGTCAGCTGGATACCGGACCGATATTTATCAATAATCCCTTTAGTTGCGAGAGCTAAATCAACAATACTTACTATATCTTCCTCAGTCTCCGAGGGCAACCCAATCATAAAATAGAGCTTCATTTGTTTGAATCCGTGCCTGGCAACTTTATCCGCTGCGCTCCTGATATCATCTTCGGATACTCCCTTGCATATGACTCGCCGAAGTCTCTCCGAACCAGCTTCAGGAGCCAAAGTAACTGTCTTAGTGCCACTTTCAGCCAGACCCTGTAAAAGGACATCGGATAACGGTTTCATTCTTATGGAACTCACCGAGAAGTCCGCCCCCATTTCACGCAGACCAGTGACCAATTCTTCTATTTGCGGATGGTCAGAGATAGCAGCACTCACTAGACCCAGGCGTTTCCGGTACTGCAGGCCGAGCCTCGCCTGTTCCAGAAGGCTTTCAACAGGACGATATCGCATCGGGCGGAAATTATAACCGGCCAGACAGAAACGACATCCTCGGGAACAACCGCGAGCAATCTCCATGAGGTAAAGATCTCCGAGTTCTGTCTCACGTGTTAGCACAACTGAGGTGGTGGAAAAATCGCCAATGTTATTCGCAGCTTGGCGGGTCACCAAGTCGGTTCGAATCGCTGGAACATAAATACCCGGCACTCTGGCCAATTCCTGGAGCAATTCATCTCGAGACGACTCCATACCTTCCGCCAGAATATGGGCCACTTGGGGAATAATAGCCTCAGCTTCACCGATAGCAAAGCAATCAATAACGGCAGACAACGGCTCTGGATTTGCCGTCACGCTGGCTCCGCCGGCAATTACCAATGGGTGATATTCCTCGCGGTCAGCAGCAAAAACAGGTATGCCACTTGACTTCAGTAGTCGAACTGCATTAAAGTAGTCCAACTCATAAGAAAAAGAAAAGGCAAGGACATCGAAATCACCCAGTGGTCTTTGCGATTCCAGCGAAACTGGCTCATGCCCTTCCCAGAAAACTCTCTCACAGACAATTTGGTCATGTTGATTTAGAAGACCATAGACAGCATGGAATCCCAGATTGGACATACCCAAGAAATAGGAATTGGGATAAATGAGAGCAACGCTGATTTTGCCCCCTAAATCCTTGAATATTGTGCGTTCTTCTGAAGCGAGCTTACGCCTTGCTTCTTTAATCGTCTTCCAGTTCATTCCAACTCAAAAATACCCTATCATCTATTATTGAGCAATATTATATCGCTTCAAGATCAAGATAGCGAGCAAACACGAAGGTAGAAATAGGGAATTGGGCTATTGTACTAAGTAACTTGTAAGTATTATTATAGTGGGGGGAATTGTATCCACAGGTATAAACCTGCAGGTATGCAATACAGGGGAGGGGGAAATTGAAAGAAACAATTAAGGCTAATCAGGAAGAGAATGAGTTCCTGGAACAATTAGATGCACAGTTAGGGGGTAACATGTCAGATGAAGCTGTAGAAACACTGAAAAACAAGCTGGAAGAAGATGAATATCAGAAAATTACCAGAATTAATAATCCCAGACTGTACAAATTCCTCGCCAAATACATAGAGCTATGCAACCCCAAAAAGGTTTTTGTTTGTACGGATTCCGCTGAAGACCTTAAGTACATCAGGGAAACCTCCATACGAAACGGTGAGGAGATCGAAGTTGCACCGGAAGGACACACCATCCACTTTGACGCCTATGGTGACCAGGGCCGTGATAAAGCTCATACCAACATACTTGTAACTGATGGTATAGACCTCGGTGAATCGATCAGTACTCGCAATAGAGACCAGGGATACACAGAGGTTCACGAGATATTAACGGGCATAATGAAAGGCAGGGAGCTATTTGTACGATTCTTCTGCCTGGGGCCAACCAACTCCGAGTTCTCCATGCCATGCGTTCAAATAACTGATTCCGCCTATGTGGCCCACAGTGAAGACCTTCTCTACAGGCAAGGTTACGAAGAATTCATAAGGCAAGGATCATCGGCTCGTTTTTTCAAATTCGTCCACTCTCAGGGTGAAGTTGACGAGAGAAACGTTTCCAAAAACCTCGATAAACGCAGAATCTACATTGATATAACCGAAGATACTGTTTACAGTACAAATACCCAATACGGTGGTAATACCATCGGACTTAAAAAGCTGGCAATGCGGCTGGCTATCAGGCGGGCTTCCGAGGAAGGTTGGCTCACCGAACACATGCTAGTTATGGGAATCCACGGCCCTAATAACAGGGTAACCTATTTCTCAGGTGCATACCCTTCCATGTGCGGCAAGACTTCTACGGCCATGTTGGAGGGAGAGACGATAGTCGGCGATGATATAGCTTATCTCAGAAAAAATGATGGGCAAGTCAGAGCGGTCAACGTGGAAAAGGGGATGTTTGGAATAATCCAGGGAGTAAACGAGAAAGATGACCCCATTCAATGGCAAGCGCTAAAAAACCCTGGTGAGATTATCATCTCCAATGTTCTTTACGACGACAATGGAGATTTCTATTGGACTGAAATGGGAACCGCAATTCCGGAGAAAGGCAACAATCACTCCGGTGAATGGTTCAACGGAAAAAAAGATGGCAAGGAAAAAGAAATCCCATGCTCTCATCCCAACGCCCGATTCACACTTGATTTGAATATTCTGCCAAACCTGGACCCAACACTCGATGATCCTAAAGGTGTGGTTGTAAGCGGGGTAGTCTATGGAGGCAGGGATTCAGATACCTGCGTTCCGGTAGAAGAAGCCTTTGACTGGGTACACGGAATTATTACCAAAGGGGCAGCCCTGGAATCAGAGACCACTGCGGCCACTCTGGGCAAAGAAGGGGTGAGAGAATTCAATCCGATGTCCAATCTGGATTTTCTCTCCGTACCTATCGGAAGATATATCCAGGATAATCTGGATTTCGGAAAGGGCCTCAACAATCCGCCTGCCATCTTTTCAGTAAATTACTTCATCACGGGAAAAGACGGACAATTCCTGAATGAAAAAAATGACAAGAAAGTCTGGTTCAAGTGGATGGAGCTCAGGGTTAACGGCGAAGTTGAAACCATCGAAACGCCCACCGGCCGGATACCAAAATACGCAGATCTAGCGCCGATATTTAAAACTGTTCTTCAACATGAATATACTATGGACGAATATAAAGAGCAGTTCACAGTAAGGATTCCGGAACACCTAGCCAAAATCGAAAGGATAACCAAAATTTACCAAACACAGGTATCCGATACCCCCAAAATACTATTTGAGACATTGGAAGCTCAAAAACAACGACTGCTTACAGCAAAGGAAAAGTACGGGGAATATATTAGTCCAGACAGGTTATAATTGAATAGCATTGAGGAGAGAAAGCTGCCAGTCAGGCTATTCCACGCTTAACCATCTTCGCAACATGTTGGTACGAATCGTGAGGAATCTTCACCAGACTTCCTGCTTCACATGATCATTTTTTATCACATCTCCGTCAATATTTATATTGAATCCACCCATGTCTCTGAACAAGACCCATGAACGAAAATAAGATTGATATAAGTGATTTCCCCACAGGAAAGAATTTACTCCGTGATCGCCATCTGAACAAAGGGACAGCTTTTACAGAAGAAGAGCGTGACGCACTTAATCTTCGTGGGCTTTTACCACCGCGTGTTCATACACAGGAAGAACAGGCAATGCGTATTATGGAGAACTTCCATAGGAAGACCTCCGACCTGGAAAAATATATCCACATGATGGCTCTGCAGGACAGAAACAGAACCCTGTTTTACCGGGTTGTTCAGGATCACATTGAAGAGATGCTGCCGATCCTCTACACCCCCACAGTAGGACAGGCATGTATGGAATACGGGCACATTTATCGAACCCCACGAGGCGTTTTTCTCTCCGCCAAGGATAAAGGACAAATGGTAAATGTCTTGCGGAACTGGCCTGACAAAGACATCCGGCTCATCGTCGTCACCGATGGGGAGCGAATTCTTGGACTCGGTGACCTGGGTGCAGACGGCATGGGCATCCCGGTGGGCAAGCTCGCTCTATACACAGCCTGCGCCGGTATTGATCCTTCCATTTCTCTCCCGGTCACCCTCGACATCGGCACAAATAACGAGGCATTGCTGAACGATCCGCTGTATATAGGCCTCCGGCAACGGCGACTGCGAGGAGATGCATACGATGAATTCGTTGAAGAATTCATCATGGCAGTACACCAACTCTATCCTCACGCGCTCATACAACTCGAAGACTTCGCCAGCACCAACGCTTTTCGACTACTGGACATGTATCGATCCCGTGCCTGCCTCTTTGACGATGATATCCAGGGAACCGGGTCTGTAGCTCTCGCCGGATTGTTATCGGCTTTACGAATAACTGGCGGACACCTGGAAGATCAGCGAATCCTGCTGCTCGGAGCCGGGGAAGCAGGTATTGGAACAGGAACGATGATAGTCTCTGCCATGGTGAAAAATGGCTTATCAGAAGAGTCAGCACGTCAACGATGCTGGTTTATGGATTCCAAAGGTCTGATAGTCAAGGACCGGGATAATCTCAACGAACACAAACGTCCGTTCGCCCACCAGGGCGAGTTCCATCGTGATCTACTCTCTGCAGTCGAATCAATCAAACCCACAGCTCTCATCGGTGCGTCCGGGCAAACCGGGGCATTTACCAAAGAGGTCCTTGATGCAATGGCTCATTTAAACGAAAGGCCTATTATCTTTTCGCTCTCCAACCCCACTTCTAAAACTGAATGTACCGCTGAGGAAGCTTATACACGGACAGGCGGTCGCGCCATATATGCTAGTGGAAGCCCATTCGAACCGGTTGAGTTCGGAGGAAAAACGCTTATACCAAGTCAAGGGAACAATGTCTACATATATCCGGGCGTTGGGCTTGGGGTTATTGCCTGTGAGAGTATGCGGGTTACAGATGAGATGTTCTTCGTAGCTGCCAAGACATTGGCTGGTGAACTCTCACAGGATGATCTTGACCAGGGACGCATTTATCCTCCATTATCCAGAATCAGAGAAGTTTCTGCACGCATTGCCACTGAAGTGGCCCGTGTTGCCTATAAGCAAGGCCTTGCCCGCAAGCCAAAACCCGATGATATCCGAGCATATATAAAGTCCCTGATGTATGAGCCAAAATATCCCAATTTTGTCTAGTACATAGTCAATCAACAAATTGTGGAGCAAATGGCGCAGTCGATCCGCCTAATAAAGTGAAACTTATCAGACGAAGGTTCGACATGAAGAAGTATATTGTACGGCTTACAAACGAAGACCATTTTCAATTGGCCGATGCGATGAAATCCCGTTGGTGTTAGAATTTGATAAACCGTGCAATTTCCTTTTGTGATAGAGGAGTAATCAAATGAAATTAACCGCTAAAGACATTATGGTTCGGGATTTCGATACAATCCAGTCGAATGCCCCCATCGAAGAAGCTGTGAAATTGATCTTTAACGGAAAAACAAGAGCGACCGGCCACAAAACAGTGAGCGTCATGGTAACAAATCAGTCAGGCCAGGTAGTAGGCGTGCTTACCATGTTTGACATCCTTTATCATTTCAGACCGCCAATTTTGAATTATCTGGTCGACCGTCTGGATTTTTGGGATGGAGAAGTGGAGTCCTACGTTGAACATTTCAAAGGTTTGACTGTTGAGCAGGTCATGCATTCTCCGGTACGTTATATCTCGCCGGATGCTGATCTGATGGTGATCATTGACCGCATGGTTAGAGAGAAATGCCGGCGATTGCCGGTTATGGAGAATGCCAGGGTAACAGGCATTGTTTATCTTTCCGAAGTGTTTTATCACCTGTGCATGTCCTGGCTAAAAACGCCACCGACTACATAATGATATTATACGTACAAAGTTTGCTAAAAAACGCCTCTGATTCCCAGATGATAATATTATAGACGATATGTCTAAATATTCGATAATGCTCCATGTCGCAAGTATATTAAAGTCTTCGCCTAAAGGTGAGTTTTTTCTCTCACTCACCGAGGGGGGACAATAATAGCACGCCTTGCTATAATGTTTTAGAATTCGCAATGAAGCGTATTCAAAAGGTGGTTCTTATATGATGAACAGCAATCAGCAAAAATGGGTCTATTCCTTCGCCGAAGGAAACGCCAGCATGGTCAACCTGCTGGGCGGTAAAGGCGCTAACCTCGGCGAGATGTCAAGCCTCGGAATGCCCGTACCACCGGGTTTCACCATCACCACCGAAACCAATGCTGCCTTCTTTGATAGCGGTGGCAAGCTTCCTGACGACGCAGTTGAGCAAGTCAAAGTTGCAATGAAAGGCGTCGAGGAAGCGATGGGGCGTAATTTCGGCGACCCGGATGATCCGCTGCTAATGTCGGTTCGGTCCGGAGCACGCAAATCCATGCCCGGTATGATGGAAACCGTATTGAACATCGGACTCTGCACTGCTACTATCCCCGGAATTATCAAACAGTCTGGTAATGAGCGCTTCGTATATGATGCCTATCGTAGACTCATCACCATGTACTCCGACGTCGTCATGGAGAAGGCTGCCGGTATCGAATTCGAAGATGAAGAAATGGCCGTCCGTCCCCAGTTGGAAAAGCTGATGGATGCCATTAAAGAAGAAAACGACTACGAACTCGATACCGATCTCACTGCGCAAGACCTTAAAATCCTCTGTGAGCAGTACAAGGCTAAAGTCAAAGAAGTGCTAGGCAAGGAATTCCCTGATGATCCTTGGACTCAGCTATTGGGCGGTATAGGTGCTGTGTTCCAATCATGGCGCGGCAGACGAGCTATCGCCTACCGTAGAGTCGAGGGAATTCCCGAAGAATGGGGAACAGCTGTCAATGTACAGGTGATGGTTTTCGGCAATTTGGGGGAGGATAGTGCAACCGGTGTTGCCTTCACTCGCGATCCGGCTACTGGTGATCCAAATTTCTATGGGGAATGGCTGGTCAATGCGCAGGGCGAGGATGTGGTCGCTGGGACTCGCACTCCCAACGCTCTAAATAATTATTGCAAGCAGCCGGGTCAGAATGATATGCTACCTTCCCTTGAAGAATCAATGCCTGAGATCTACAAACAACTTGTTGGATTTCGCGATACGCTTGAAGCCCATTACAGGAATATGCAGGATATCGAGTTTACCATCGAGCGTGGAAAGCTCTGGATGCTCCAGACCCGTGTGGGAAAACGTAATGGTATGGCTGCAGTACGAATGGCTATGGATATGCTGGACGAGGGAATGATCGACGAGAAAACGGCCCTACTGCGCGTCGATCCGGAACAACTGAATGAACTACTTCATCCAATGCTCGACCCGGCGGCTGAAAAGACAGCGAAAAAACTGGCTAAGGGACTCGCGGCAGGTCCCGGTGGTGCCATTGGCAAAATAGTACTCAGTAGTGCCCGTGCTCATGAACTGGGGAAAAAGGGAGAAAACCTCATCCTTGTTCGTATTGAAACGAGCCCTGAAGATGTGGACGGCATGCATGCAGCCAAGGGGATTCTCACTGCCCGTGGCGGGATGACCAGTCATGCAGCGCTGGTTGCCCGTGGCTGGGGCAAATGTTGTATCGTAGGATGTGGTGATCTGGAGATTGATTATAAGGGACGTACTGTCAGGGCAGCAGGAAAAACTCTCAACGAAGGTGACTGGATCAGTATGAATGGCACCAAAGGGATCGTATATAAAGGCCAACTTCCCGTAGTCGATACAGATCCGGACACAAACAAATGGTACAAAAAACTGATGGAAATTGCGGATAGAACGCGTAAACTCGGCGTTCGGACCAATGCTGACAGGCCGGAAGACGCAGCATTGGCTGTGAAGTACGGGGCTGAAGGCATTGGATTGTGTCGCACCGAGCACATGTTTTTCGAGGGTTCGCGTATCATCTCTATACGAAAAATGATCCTTGCCAAGAAAAAGAGTGGGAGAATAGAGGCGCTAGCCGAACTGCTGCCATTTCAACGTCAAGATTTCATCGAAATTTTCCAAGCCCTTGAAGGCCGTCCGGCCACCATCCGTTTTCTGGATCCACCACTCCACGAGTTTGTTCCGCACGATGAAGGCGGTCAGATAGAAATGGCTCGAGCTATGGATGTCACTCTTGCAGAGATCAAAGAGAAAGCCGAATCACTCCACGAATTCAATCCCATGCTGGGACATCGGGGCTGCCGCTTGGGGATCACTTATCCTGAGATCACGGAAATGCAGGCACGTGCAGTCATTGAAGCTGCCTATGAGGTAAAAGGTGCCCAAGCTGAAATAATGATCCCTCTTGTTGGTCATAGCAAGGAACTGGAAAACCAGAAAAATATCATACTTGAAGTCTTTGATCAAATCAAGTCAGAGAGGAAAAACCAGCAGATTCCGCACATCAAGATCGGTACCATGATCGAATTGCCCCGGGCAGCTATAGTAGCGGACCGGATTGCAGAGCATGCCGAATTCTTCAGCTTCGGTACCAATGATCTCACACAATCTACACTCGGCTTGTCCCGGGACGATGCCGGCAAATTCCTTGCAATATATTTAGAAAAAGGTATCCTACTGCGTGATCCGTTTGAGGCGATTGACCGGCTTGGCGTGGGCCGACTCATGGAATATGCTATCAAGCTTGGTCGCTCCACTCGCTCTGATCTCAAAATCGGGATTTGCGGAGAGCACGGTGGAGAACCCAGTTCTATCCGGTTCTGCCACCGTATCGGGCTGGATTATGTGAGCTGCTCACCATTCCGTGTGCCAATTGCTAGATTAGCTGCTGCTCAGGCAGCAATTTCCGACGAAAACTGACGGTAAGTCACCAAAAGAGATATAATATCTTTATGTCTCATCAGAATATCCGGCACCGGCTTGAGCAGCGGGAAGAAGAGCTTTCTCCTTTCGCATCCAAAAGCAAAACGGCAAAAAGGGAAAAGCCCGAAGAACCATCCCCAATGCGCACCGAATTTCAACGTGACCGGGATCGTATTGTTCATTGTAAGGCGTTTCGCCGGCTCAAGCACAAGACCCAGGTGTTCATCGCCCCACCGGGAGATCACTATATTACCCGGCTCACTCATACCCTTGAGGTATCACAGGTCGCCCGCACCATCGCCCGAGCGTTGAATCTCAATGAAGACCTCACCGAGGCCATTTCTTTGGGACACGACCTTGGACACACGCCATTTGGTCATGTCGGAGAGGATGTTCTCAACGACATAATGCCCGAGGGCTTTCGTCACAACGAACAGAGCCTCAGGGTTGTTGAGGTCCTGGAAAAAGATGGGGCCGGTCTAAACTTGACACGCGAGGTCAGGGAAGGTATACTGAAACACTCCAAATCCCGCGAGGGACTGCTGGGAAATAATTGGAAAACCGCCAATACTCTGGAAGGACAGATTTGCAAGATCGCCGATACAATCGCATACGTAAATCACGATATCGGCGATGCCCTGAGGGCCGGTTATATTACCACCCATGATCTGCCTCAGTCAACGATTACTACGCTGGGTGATTCCCATTCGGCAAGAATCAACACTTTGGTCAGCGATGTCATTGACAATTCGTGGGCAGCAACCGGATCAGACAATACGGAAACAACGCCGGTCATCACTTTGAGCCCCGATGTTCTGGAGGCATTGAATATTCTGAGAGATTTCTTATTTGAGCGAGTGTATGATGCTCAGGCTATGGAAGCAGAAACTGAAAAAGGAATTAGGACTGTACATTCTCTCTACCATCACTTTGTCAAGCACCCGGGTGAGCTTCCGCAGGAATTATTGAGAAATGGGAATGAAGTTGAAAGAGCTGTGGTAGATTATATCGCCGGAATGACAGATCTATATGCACTTCGGGTTGCCGAGGAGGTGTTGGAGTGAACAGCGCCGACGAGGTTAAACAAAGGCTCGATATCGCCAGCGTTATCTCCGACCACGTACAACTAACGAAAGCGGGGCGCAACTTCAGGGGGCTTTGCCCTTTCCATACGGAGAAGACCCCCTCGTTCTTTGTGTTTCCAGAACGGCAAAGCTGGCGATGCTTCGGCTGTAATGCCGGCGGTGACGCCATCTCATTCGTAATGAAAAAGGAAGGATTTGACTTTGGAGAAGCCCTCAAAACGCTGGCTGACAGAGCCGGCGTTACTCTGCCTGAAAAGAAAACCCGCTCTCCCGAAGACACTCTTTCTCCTAGGCTCTATCAAATAAATGAAAATGCGGCACAGTATTTTCACGACTTATTACTGAACTCTCCGGCAGCCGAGGCAGCACGGAAATATGTTGAAAGCAGACAACTCTCACCCGAGACTGTCAAAGAATTCCGTTTAGGATTCAGCATGGATTCTTGGGAGAGCTTGAAACAGCACCTAAAAAAACAGGGGCATCGTGAAGCTGATCTCGTAGCGGCCGGACTTGCTATAGCCAAAGAAGATCGGACATATGACCGGTTCCGGGGGCGGCTCATGTTCCCGATATGCGATGCCAAAGGTCGAGTGCTTGGATTTGGTGCCCGCGCACTCGACGATTCCATGCCCAAGTATCTGAATTCTTCGGAAAGCCCGATTTTCAGCAAAGGCAAGGTCCTCTATGGTGTAGATCGAGCAAGAGGAGCTATCCACGAGCATAATAAAGTCGTAATAGTTGAGGGATATATGGATGCTCTCACCGCGCACCAGCACGGTTTCCGAAACGTGATCGCATCTATGGGTACTGCCTTGACAGAAAATCAGATAGCTATACTCAAAGCATTAACCACTCATATATGTCTTTCGCTCGATGCCGATGCCGCCGGGAATGCTGCCACATTGCGTGGCATAGAGGTCTGCCGTAATTCTTTAACCACCTCGGACAATAGAGCCCATGCAGTACATGGCTGGCTCGGCAAATCAACAGAGCTTAGTGCGCAGATAGATATCATCTCGCTTCCGGAAAAACAGGACCCGGATGAGGTAATCCGAAGAAGCCCAGAGGAATGGCAGGCATTGGTCGATGTAGCACAACCATTACTGGATTATCTGTTTGCCGCAACAGCCAAGGAGTTCGACCTGTCAAGACCCGAGGGGAAATCGCAACTCGCCGAACGTCTTTTGCCCCTTATCGCACAGATGAACGATAGTGCGGTGAGAGAAAATTATCTCACCAAGCTGAGTAAACTTACAGGGATAGGTGAGAAAATACTGGTAGCAAAGATACCAGACCTCCTTTACACCAAGAGGAAACCATCAAAGGGCAAGCAGAAACAAATCGAAATACCGCCTTCTACGCTGAGAACAGGCGATCAATTAGAAGAACATTGCCTTTCTCTTCTGCTACAATATCCGGGGTTAAGAAACACGGCAAAGAATCTGTCCGCAGACCGTTTCGAGCGTAGTGAGAATAGAGAGTTATTCGATGCTGTATGCACCGCTCAGGGAAACGATGATATCCGGGGAAAACTTGATGCCGCACTGCATGAACATCTCGAAGCCATCACGGACAAACAAATGCCGCCTCTTGATAAGAAAGAGCAGGAGAAAGCTCTGGCGGACTGTGTCCGTCGTTTGGAAAGGCGAAAGTTGAGGTCCGAGTACATATTTGAAGCCGAATCAGCACTGGAGCACGGGGCGAACCCGGAAGAGAGTTCAGCGCGGCTGACAGAACTTCAGCGCCAGCATACCACTCTGGGGTGATGATACGATCAAGGAGGAATGATGCTAAAACCTGAAGACAAGGTTGAAGATGAATTGGCGCCGAAAAAAACGGGGGGGAGGGCTGCACCTTCAGATGCCATACTGGATCCAAATGGTAAGGCCATAGATGACGACGATGATGACGTCGTGCTTGCCAAGAGTGCCGAACGCTCTACAAAAGAGGATTCGGACGACGACTGGATTGATGCAGAGCCCACAGCTAGCGATATCGAAGAGGATGAAGAGGAAGAGGATGAAGAGGAAGACATCTTGATAAAAAAGCCTGGAGTTGAAAAGATTCCAGAGGGGCCGTTACTTGAACTCGAGGAAATGATTGACGACCCGGTTCGCATGTATTTGCGTGAAATGGGGCAAGTCCCCCTCCTGCATTCCGATGACGAGAAATTGCTGGCCCGCAAGATGGATGAGAGCAAACATCTCAAGCGACTGGAGAAATCATGGAATGATACACATGGCGTACCGCCTTCCACAACAAGCATTTCATTGGTTATACTGCAAGAGCTAAGTCAGGTTTTGCCCTTCATCGATACGCTGAAAAATGAACTTGACTTACCCAAAGATGTGCTTCAGTCCGAAACACTGTACGATCCGAAACTCGAGAGCGCAATCCTGGGAGAAATCTCGCGCCAACTGATAACGGATTTGGCTTCCAATACCAATATTACTCCGGATGAAGTTTTGGATATATTGGTAAACACTTCTTTAGATTGTCACCTGTTACCCAAGCATTTGGTACAAGTTGTTGAAGAGCAAGGCTTATTCCCTGAACTACCACACGCAGCATCTGACCCCAGATTCCTGGCCGCCCTTATTCCTAATGAGAGAGAGGTGCGCAAGCATCTAAATCAGGCAAAAGAGGAAGGCGAACAAGCAAAGCACCATCTCACAGAAGCCAACTTGCGCTTGGTGGTCAGCATTGCCAAGAAATACGTCGGACGAGGAATGGCCCTGATGGACTTAGTTCAAGAAGGCAATATTGGGTTGATAAGGGCAGTAGAGAAGTTCGATTACCGCAGGGGATACAAATTCAGCACCTATGCCACCTGGTGGATTAGGCAGGCCATCACCAGAGCCATTGCAGACCAGGCCCGCACTATCAGAATACCGGTTCACATGGTTGAAACCATCAACAAACTAATACGTCTTAGCCGTAAACTGGCGCAAGAATATGGACGAGAGCCCACCAGTAGAGAAATAGCCAAAGAGATGGGTATTCCGCCGGAACGGGTTGAAGAGGTATTCAAAATGACCCAGGAACCGATATCTCTCGAAACGCCCATAGGTGAAGACAAAGACAGCCATCTAAGCGACTTTATCGAGGATCACAAAGCCACACCCGCAGAAGTTGCCTCTCACCTTTTGCTCAAAGAGCAGATCGAGGAGGTTCTGGAGGGACTCACTGAGCGAGAACGCAAGGTACTGCAGTTGAGATTCGGACTTGAAGACGGACGTAGCCGCACCCTTGAGGAAGTGGGGCGAGAATTCGAAGTCACTCGCGAACGCATCCGCCAAATCGAAGCAAAAGCATTACGCAAACTCAGATATCCTACGCGTTCAACAAAGCTCAGAGATTATTTGGAACAGTGATTAGCGAATCCGGGAAGAGTGCGCTGTGCCACTCATAATCGGCTCGTCAATATAGATATCACCATTTCTGATTTTGATATTGAAACCACACTCAGGGTTTGTGCAAACCCATGCTTTGTAGTGGACAGCTGCTCCCTGTCCTCCATAATCAGATAGGGGAACAAGGTCCCCTACTGTACATCTTTGACACTTTGGTATACTTGACTGATCCACAAAGCCACCTCCGCCAGAATAAACGATTCTTAGTATACCTTCATGGAGTTTTGAGTGTCAAGGTTCCTTGGCGCCTTGCTTATATCCAACGATTTTGGTACTATTTAATGTTGGGGCCACTTTGAGTAGCTCGCAAGTTTTCTTGACTTTCATATAGACTCAGTTTATACTAATATTTTCGTAGAGCAAAAGTGTGGGCCCGGGTGGCGCAATGGTAGCGCAGCCGACTTGTAATCGGCAGGTTAGCGGGTTCGAATCCCCTTCCGGGCTTTAGCGGAGGGGTGGGTGAGCGGTTAATACCAGCAGACTGTAAATCTGCCGCCAGACGGCTACGCAGGTTCGAATCCTGCCCCCTCCAGAGGCCCACATAGCTCAGTGGTAGAGCACGTTCTTGGTAAGAACGGGGTCGCCAGTTCAATCCTGGCTGTGGGCTCCATATTCGTTTGAACGAACTTGTAATAAGTATAGGGAGGAACTTAAATATGGCTAAAGAAACCTTCGCACGCAATAAACCTCATGTTAACGTTGGCACGATCGGGCATGTCGATCATGGAAAAACAACTCTAACTGCTGCGATAACCAGGGTATTGGCTGCCAACAATCCGAAGATATCCTTTAGAGCATATGACAGCATTGACAATGCTCCTGAGGAAAAGGCCAGAGGGCTGACTATCGCGATTGCACACATTGAGTATGAAACTGAAAAGCGTCACTATGCCCATGTGGATTGCCCTGGTCACGCAGACTATATCAAGAACATGATTACTGGCGCGGCGCAGATGGATGGAGCCATATTGGTGATTGCCGCAGAAGATGGTGCAATGCCTCAAACGCGCGAACATCTCCTCCTCGCACGCCAGGTTGAGGTACCATCTATCGTGGTCGCGCTAAACAAGGTGGACATGGTTGATGATCTCGAACTTCTCGAAGTGACCGAGATGGAATTACAGGAGGACATACTGCCCAAATATGAGTTCCCCTCAGATACTCCAATAATCCGCCTCAGCGCACTCAAGGCGCTGGAATGCGGATGCGGCAAGCGCGAGTGTGAGTGGTGTGGCCCGATCTTGCAGTTAATGGATACAGTTGACGACTATATTCCGCTGCCCGAAAGACCGGCAGACAAGCCATTCCTCATGCCTGTTGAAGACGTATTCAGCATCAAAGGGAGAGGCACTGTAGTAACCGGCAGGATAGAAAGAGGTACGGTCAAGGTCGGTGAAGAAATTGAGATAGTAGGGTTGGGAGAAACTCGAAAGACTGTGGTGACCGGTATTGAGATGTTCCACAAGTTGCTGGATTCAGGACTACCGGGTGATGCAGTAGGAACTCTCCTAAGAGGTGTCGAGCGCGACGATGTTGAGCGCGGAATGGTGCTTGCTAAACCTGGATCGATCAAGCCGCACACAGAATTTGAAGCAGAAGTGTATGTGTTATCGAAAGAAGAAGGCGGCCGACATACCCCGTTCTTCAGTGGATACAAACCTCAATTCTATATCCGAACAATGGACATCACGGGCGAATTGAATATGCCAGCCGGTGTCGAAATGGCTCTGCCCGGCGATAACGTACAAATGAACATCAAACTGATCACACCAGTGGCGCTTGAAGAAGGTATACGATTTGCCATTCGAGAAGGTGGCAGGACTGTGGGTTCTGGCGTAATAACAAAGGTGTCGGAATAAAAACTGTAGTCAGAAAGAAACAACAGAGTAAAAAATGGCGAAGAAAAAGGGCGAAGCCCGCATAACAATCCATCTTGCTTGCACAGAGTGTAAGGAAAGAACCTATACCACTGCAAAAAATAAACGGAACGATCCTAGTCGTATGGAACTCAAGAAATACTGTCCACGGTGCCGCACCCATGTTCAGCACCGTGAGACAAAATAAGGGATTTCAGGATTGAATCAGCTAGCCGAGGCACGGGGAATAGGGCGAATATATAGATTCTTCAGCAGCGTTATCGCGGAGTTGAAGAAAGTGGCGTGGCCTTCAAGGGAGGAGGCTGTTCGCCTTACAGCGATAGTCCTAGTTGTGACAGGAATAATATCGCTTATGCTCTGGGGATGTGACGAAGCTTTCACTAAAATAGTTGATATCATCCTGATAGACTAGGGCAAATGGAAGAAACTACCGATAAAAGCTGGTACGTGGTTCATACCTATTCAGGGTATGAAGAACGCACCCAAAGCAATCTTAATCATCGCATTGAGTCTATGGATGTGGGCGATAAAATATTCCAGGTAATTGTGCCCACTGAAGATGAGATCGAAATTAAAGGAGGGGAAAGGCGTACGGTATCCCGGAAAACACTCCCTGGCTACATTCTGATTCAGATGAAGCTGGATGAGCAAAGCTGGTATGTAGTTCGCAATACGCCGGGAGTAACCGGTTTTGTGGCATCGGGAAACCGTCCTGTACCACTTGAGGAAGAGGAAGTACAAAATATGCTTACCCGGATGGAATCCGCCGCCCCTAAAGTAAGACTGGGTTTCTCCGAAGGCGAAAACGTTCGTATCATGGACGGCCCTTTTGCCGAGTTCATCGGAACTGTAGACGAAATTAACCTTGAAAAGGGTAAGGTAAGGCTAATGGTTTCCTTCTTCGGCAGGGAGACTCCGATTGATCTCGATCTATCACAAGTGGAAAGAATTTAGTATTATGGCAAAGAAGAAAGTTAAAACAGTTATGACAATTCAGCTCCCAGCAGGAAACGCAACACCTGCTCCTCCCGTGGGACCATCTCTGGGACAGCATGGCGTCAACATCATGGGTTTCTGCAAAGAGTACAATGAACGTACCGCTTCCATGTCCGGTCAGATCATTCCGGCGGAAATCACTATCTTCGATGATCGTTCTTTCACTTTCATCACCAAAACTCCGCCTGTTGCTGACATGTTGAGAAAAGCAATGGGAATTGAAAAGGGAAGCGGAACCCCCAAATTGAAGTCAGCAGGTAAAATTGGCCGGAACAAAATCAAGGAAATCGCTGAAACTAAAATGAAGGATCTCAATGCCATCGATCTGGAAGGTGCGATGCTAATAATCGAAGGTACCGCCAGAAGCATGGGAATTGAGGTAGCTGAGTAGGGTAGGGAAACGATGGCACAACATGGTAAAAAATATCAGGATTCATCCAAGCTTTTGGAAGCCGACAAACTCTACACGCCCCAAGAAGCTGTAGAGTTAGCCAAGAAGGCTTCATTTGCCAAATTTGATGAGTCCGTTGAACTTCACTTTCGTTTGGGAGTCAATCCCAAACACGCGGATCAGCAAGTGCGTGGAGTGGCGCCTCTTCCACATGGTTTAGGTAAAACTATACGCGTTCTTGTCTTCACTCAAGGTGATGGGGAGCGAATTGCTAAAGAGGCTGGAGCAGACTACGTCGGTGCTGATGATCTAGTCAAACAGATCGAAGGTGGCTGGCTGGATTTCGATGTTGCAGTAGCTACTCCTGACATGATGCCTAAAATCGGTAAACTGGGTAAAATCCTGGGCAGACGCGGCCTTATGCCCAATCCCAAATCAGGTACCGTTGCGCAGGCAGAAGATATACCCAGAGTAATAAACGAAGTGCGCCAGGGAAGAATAGAGTTCAAACTGGATAAAACCGCACTAATACATCTTCCCATTGGTAAAGTTAGTTTTTCCGATGACAAGCTGGTAGACAACCTCTCCTCAGTGGTCGAGGCTGTTATAGCCGCCAAACCGAGTGGCGCCAAAGGTCAATATATTCGGAGCGTATCCATAGCAACATCTATGGGCCCAGGTATCCAACTTGATGTTCGTTCAATCGCGGAATAGCCGCGCATTTTTCCAGAAGGGGAATGCAAATATAGAAAATACAATAGATTCTACCAAAGACAGTAGGCGCTGAAAAGCTTAAATCATGCCTGCCGAGGTATTCCTTCATTGATCAATCTCCATATATTGGGGAGCTATCTTTAAGATACGTGATCGGGGGGTCCTTGTGCCAGGCACGAGGACTTTTTTTGGCATCCTAAAGAGCAAACCGCTCAAAAGGAGAGGAACATGGTAAGAAAAGAGAAGAAACCTGAAATAGTCGACTGGATAAGCGAGAAACTTGATCGGGCTGAAATTGTGATTGTTACTGACTACCGTGGACTAACAGTGACCGAAATAACTGAACTTAGGCGAAAGCTTCGCCCTCACGGGATTGAATACCACGTAGTCAAAAACACACTGGCTGGCTTTGCCGCCAACACAACCGGAAAGTCAGGCCTCTCTGAGTTCCTGGAAGGGCCAACAGCCATCGCTTTTGGATATGATGATGTTGTACAGCCCGCAAAGGTATTGCAGGAATACATGCGCGCTTCAGAGACAACACTCGGTATAAAAGGTGGGCTGCTGGGTGACAAGCGACTCACAACTGAGGACATAACCGCTTTGGCCAATCTCCCTCCCAAGGAAGTACTGATTGGCAAGGTCGTGGGACTCATCCAGTCACCGCTATACGGATTAGTGAATGTTTTAAATGGCAATTTACGAGGGCTTGTCGGAGTATTGCAGGCCAGAGTAGACCAAATGCAAGAAGGAGGATAAAATGTCAGACGAACAGAATGTTGAACCAGAGGCACCCGTAACTGAAGACCAAGAAGCTCCCGCAACTGAGGCAGCTGAACCAGAGGCACCCGTAGCTGACGAACAGGAGGCTCCCGCAACTGAGGCACCTGAACCAGAAGCACCAGAGAAACCTGCCAAGAAGAAAGCCAGCACTTCTTCCGCCAAGAAATCTGGTGGTCTCTCCAAAGACGAAATGATTGATGCGATAAAGCAGATGACAGTTATGGAATTGGCCGATCTAGTTAAGGCATTGGAAGAGGAATTCGGTGTTAGCGCAGCCGCTCCGGTTGCAGCCGCTGCTGCGGCTCCCGCTGCAGATGCCGCTCCCGAAGAGGAACAGACAGAATTCACTGTAATGCTTACAAGCTTCGGCGAAAGCAAGATCAATGTTATCAAGGCAGTTCGTGAGGTTTCTGGGCTGGGACTCAAAGAAGCTAAAGAGCTGGTTGAAGGCGCGCCCAAGGCAGTCAAAGAAGGCATTCAGAAAGAAGAAGCTGCAATTATCAAGGAGAAATTGGAAGCAGTTGGGGCTGCCATCGAGATAAAATAAATAGGCTACAGCAATCCATCGATTACCTGGATCACCATTCGGCCGTTCTCAAGATCGATGGATTGAACTATATCTTCGATAGCCGGTATAAGGACCTCGCCTTGAGGTCCGCGTACAATATAGACGTCATTACTGCCGGTGGGGAGAATATCTAAAATTTCCCCCACCGGCTCTCCTTGGGTATTCACAACTGTTAGTCCAATGATCTGGAATCGATAGTAATCCCCTTCCGGCAAATCATGAAGTTGGCCTACGGGAATCTCTATGTCTTTACCCCGCAATTGATTCGCGGACTCAACACTGTCAATAGTACTGAGTTTTAGGAACAAATAGCCTTTTTGGAGATGACTCGCTTCGATAGTCAGGGGATGACCATCGACAAATACTTCTCTCCCTGATTCAAATCGATCAGGAAAATCGGTCAAAACCTCAACCTTGACCTCTCCCTTTACGCCTCTCTGACCTACAACACGGCCCACAACTACAAATGCATAGTCGTGGGCCTTTTGTTCCTCCGATTGTCGCTTCGGCACGGTCTCGTTGAGATTCTGTGAATTGGGAGTTGTTGTCTTTAGACAATTTCCAGCGAAGCACGAACGTTCCGCTGTACTGCCGCGATTCTCAGCAGCGTACGAATCGCTTTTGCAGTTTGCCCTTGCTTGCCGATTACTTTGCCTTTATCCTCTTGAGCTACCTCAAGTTTCAGGATAACTCCATCATCCGTAGGTTCTTCAGTAATTTTCACCTCATCCGGATTATCTACTATGGCTCGGGCAATGTACTCAACAAGTTCTTTCATTAGTTTTTCTCCGACTTGAATTTGTCCAAAATGCCTTGCTTTTGTAGCAGACTCGTGACCGTTGGAGATGATTGGGCCCCATCCCTGAGCCATTTCAAAGCCTTTTCTTCGTCGATTTCTACGGTAGCCGGATCAGTCAGCGTATCGTAATGCCCTATGATCTCGACGAAAGATCCATCGCGAGGCGCGCGGGAATCCGCCGCCACGATTCGATAACTTGGCCTCTTTTTTCTACCTGTTCGTTGAAGTCTTAGTTTTACCATTTGATCCTCAGTATCCTTTCTTTAATTGCCCGAAGGCTCGAGTATTATCCTTGCGTCCACCGCCACCGCTCTATCGGAATAGGCAACTATTGGATTGAGATCAAGTTCCCTGATCTCCGGAGTCCTCTCCACAAACTCTGAAAGCTTCAGCAGCGTTTCTTCCAGTGCAGAGATATCAACCGGCGCTTGCCCCCGATATCCCTTAAGCACAGGGTATCCTTTGATTTCCTCCACCATTTGACTGGCGTCTCTTCGTGCTATCGGAACGATGCGAAATGACACATCTTTGAGCACTTCAACAAAGACACCGCCAAGGCCAAACATAAGCACCGGCCCGAATTGCGCATCCTTGGACATCCCCATTATGACCTCTGCCCCAGGAGGTACCATTTTCTGCACCGATATTCCTTCTATTTTTGCCTTCGGTTCTTTCTGTCTAGTTGAGGTTATGATCTCGGTATAGGCTTTGCCTACTTGAGCCGCATTCTCCAAGCCCAGCTTGACCCCTCCACTATCGCTTTTATGAATGATATCCGGGGAGACTATCTTCAGTACCACCGGAAAGCCCATTTTCTGGGCTAGAAGGACAGCTTCTTTCTTTGTCCTAGCTAGTTTTGTTTCGACAACCTCGATATTCTCCTCACTGATTATCCGTTTAGATTCGATTTCTGTCAAGGTCGTCCGGCCATCTTTCCTTGCAGCACCTATGATTATCTCTTTGATTCCCAACGTCGCCTCCGTCCTACCACTGTACAAACATCGGCATCACTACCTGAACCCAGTCCTCTTCACCAACAGGACGGAAAACACCGGGACTTGATGGTGTGGTGACTTCAAGTACTACTTGCTCATCTCCAAGGATGCCAAAGATATCCATCAGATATTTGCTGTTAAATGCGATTTTCGCCGCTTGCCCTTCGATGGAGGCAGATATCTTGCCCTCATTATCGCCGACCTCTTCAGCCCGAGCAGAGATCTGTATTCCCTCATTGGGTATAATTTCCAGTTTCACTATGCCGCTCCCATCTCGGGCAAAGACCGAAGCACTTTTAATAGCTCGGAGGAATTCGGCTACGTTGATCACCGCTCGTGTTGTGTGGCTCTGGGGAATAAGCTGATTATAATCAGGGAAACTGCCCTGAATAAGCTGCGAAACTATCTCCACATTCTTAAGCCGGAAGAGAATCTGGCTTTTCTGTGGGTTAATAGTGACTTCAAGAGGATCTTCCTGATCCCTCAGAAGCCGATCAAGTTCCCTGAGAGAACGCGCCGGGATAATAACTCCTACTTCTTCCCCCACTGGTGTTAACAAGGGAAGATTGTATACCGCTAGACGGAACCCATCGGCAGCCGCGAGAGTCAATTTGTCACCGGATAATTGAGCATAGCCTCCAGTAAGAACAGGCCGGGAATCATCGGCAGCCGCCGCAAAGACTACCTGGCCAATGGCAGTCCGCAAAGGAAGAGCCTCGATCTTCGTGTTTATTCCTTCACCAATCTGAGGGATCGGCGGGAATTCCTCCGCTTTTTGCCCGCTTATATGGGCTTCTGACTGAGCACACTTGATCTCCATTGTTTGAGTTTGAGACGCAACACCCAAACCGATTTGATCGCTGGGCAATGAATTCACAAAGTCGGTCAAGAGCCCAGCCGGAACGGCAATAGAACCTTCTTCTATTACTTGAGTTCCAATCCAACAGCTGACAGCGATCTCAAGGTTCGTAGCCGCCAACCTAAGGCGCGAATTGTCGGTGCCAATAAGAACATGATTGGTAATAGGAAGGGTTGTTCTTGTAGCTACTGCCCGCCCTACTATGCCCAATCCTTTACTTAGATTTTCTTGAGTACATGATACCTGCATCAATCATCCTCCGCACGTAGTGAAACGTAGTATACAAAAAACTGTAGTAAAACACAAGCATTTACATAGGTCAGCCGGATTCCCATAACCTGTACAAATCCTCTCTCCTGCTCTTCACTATAGGCATATCTTGTCGAAGGGTTGTAACTGCTTCCTGAGTGATCTCCGCGGCCAAAAGTTCCTCGCTGGTATCTGACCCGGAAGCGATAATATTTCCATAGGGATCGACAATACAACTGGACCCGCAAAACGTAATGGGTCCATCCACACCTACCCGGTTCGTAGCGATAACATAGGATTGATTCTCAATAGCCCTGGCCGCAGTCAAAGTCTTCCAATGTGACTGTCTGGGGAAAGGCCAGGCAGCACAAACCACGATAACCTCCGCACCTCTCCTCATCAGGCTTCGGCTCACTTCTGGAAATCGGAGATCATAGCAAATCGAAAGGCCCCATTTCATACCACCGATCTCTACAGTTTCAACCGAATCACCGGCTGTAAGGTAGTGGTCTTCATTGACCGGATCAAGTGACAAGAGATGCGTCTTTCGATACTTGCCTGTTAGACTACCGGCAGGATCGAACACAGCGATAGAGTTGTATATTTTCTCTCCTTCACGCTCGGATAGCCCGCAAATGAGATACATGCCAGAATCTCCAGCAGCACCCTTCGCCACCGCAAAAGGTTGATCTGTCCACGATGAAGCCACCTGCTGTACAGTATGCATCTCATAGCCGGTATCAATCATTTCCGGGAAAACGATTACGTCGCAACCCTGCTCCTTTGCTCTTTTAGCATACAAGGGGATCTTGGCGCAGTTGGAGGCTATATCGCCTAAAGAACAGTCTATTTGTGCAATAGCAATCTTCATCATTACCTCATACCAAATGAATTATGGTTATCCCCCCCACGATCATCGCTATGGCCAGTAATCTCATGGCCAGCGTCTGCTTTGACATGCGCTGTTCCAGCAATACCCCGGACGACATTCGGCTTAAAACAACGGCATAAACAAACACAAAGACCGGTTGAGCGCCAGCTATGGCTGATACCAGTGACACCGGTCCCCTTTCAATCGACCAGAAAAGCAAAAGCGCTCCAATGGGTGCCAGCATCTCATTGAAGCCCAAAAGCGCCATTGTTGATTTCGGCCTTTCCAATCCGCCAAGCGCGCTGATTACAGCGGGGCGTGCCGATACCGCCAAAGTAACACAAGCCAGGGATATAGACCCAATAGCATACATATTCCAAAAGGAAATATCATCCATAGCATATTTACTGGTAAGGTTGGCGGTAGCCAGGCATAGGGCTGCTACAAAAGGTAAAACCACAATCTTGCTCAATCGCCATGGCCTCGATCTGCCACCATTGCTTTTGGTAGAAATAAGCACAGCTCCGATTACAGTTATAAAAATGGCAATCCATTCCAAAAAAGTCAAGGTCTCATCCAGCAACGGGACAGCCATGATTGCCACAAATACCGGATGTATATTCACCACAGGGATAACGCGGGAAACCTCTTCCGTACGCATAACATACAGAAATGCGAGAATCCCAATGCCCCTGATGGTACCCGATGCAACCGCAGTTAAAATGGGAGAAGCTCCAACATCTTCAGGCCAAGAAGAGACGAAAAGGACCACAAGGCCCCAAACCAAGGCAATGACTCCCACCGGCAATAGAAAAGCCCCTAGACTCGGCAGTCGTTTGGATATGAGGTGACTATCAATAACATTGACCGCCGCCAGAGTAGCAGCAGCAAGAATAGCGGAATCAGCCCAGTTCAAATGCGCTCCCTACTTTCACGAGGATTGTTTGAGAATAGCTTACACTATGCCAGGGAAGAAACAAAGGTTCCGGACTGAAAGATTATGCGGTATCTCAAAGAAGCCACATAGAGGAGACAATAGACACCTATCCAGAGATAGGGGGGACAACGCATATCAAGAAAGGATTATAGGATATGATGTTATACCTTATAATGGCATATCCCGACAGGCACCATGCTGGGTTAAAACACGAAGTTACCTGGATAAAGGCTTTCTCAGCTTGTCGAACTTGTAGTTTTCAGCTTTGTGCCCACAGTTCGGACATTCCAACATCGTGATACGCAGCATTTTTTTGAAGTCAACTTCAAACTTGTGACCGCACTCCAGGCATACTAAAACCAACAGCTTATCCTTTCGATTCCAGTCTCGGTTTACGTCTCGGCTATTTACAATACCACATTATTGTCTCCTTGTCTGTCGTCAAAATGTTGCAGTTTTGTCACGATTCCGTGACACGATTTCGTGACAAAGAACCTTGTCCAGAAACCGTCATTACGGCTCATACAGCGATCCTAAAGGATAGCGCTCTACTGGAATATCTGCCGTTTGTGGGACAAGGGGCTGTAATCAGAACTAATCAGGGGCTGGTACATTGGTTTCGTGTTCCGAGGAAATTCAAATGTAGTGCGAGGTTTTAGCCTCGCCATGAAAGAACCCTGCCACATCGAGTTACGAGAATCTCTGAAGTTGTCATTGAACCAGGAAAACAGCCTTGCCGCAATATGGCCTATTGCTTTAGATATACAGTGAGGATTATTATAGTTGTGCCAACTCACGCGAACAGGTACTGCAAGAGATTCTCTCGGATATATATTAAAACTAAGGACACTAGCATGGATATCGGAGAAAATAGTAGAGACTGGGCCGAACTACTGCCGCAAATCGTTTTTGAGCTCGATAAAAGCGGTGAGGTAATATTTGCTAACCGCGAGGCTTTCGATACCTTCGGATATACCCGCGCTGAATTTGATGAGGGCCTGAATGCTCTCCAAATGTTCGTACCAGAAGATCGAGATAGAGTTACTGAAAGCATCGCACAGGTATTCAATGAAATAGATCTGGGTGCAGTTGAATTCACCGCTCTATGCAAAGACGGTTCCACATTCCCCACAGAAGTTTATGCTGCTCCGATTATTCAGGACGGGCAAACAGTATGCATGCGAGGATTCTTGCTAGATATCTCCAAGCGTAAACAGGCGGAACAGGCATTGCATCAAAAGGAAGAGTATTTCCGGGCACTCATAGAGAATTCTGCAGAGGCTATCGCGATTGTTGATAAAGACGCCACTGTACGCTACCACGGACCATCTATACAGAATGTGCTGGGATTAAAAGCAGAAGAGCGGATCGGCAAGAGCGTTTTTGACATTGTGCATCCTGATGACATGTCAAAAACAACCGAAGCCCTGACTGAATTGGTACAAAATCCTGGTGCAACAATACAGGGTGAGATACGCGTTCAACACAAAGACGGTTCATGGCGCTTCCTCGAAATCACCGGCCATAACCTTATTAATAATCCAGCTGTGAAAGGCATCGTTGCTAATTTTCGTGATATCACCGAACGCAAACAAGCAGAGACGGCACTGCAAGATAGTGAGGAGCGGTACAGGTCAATGGCAGAAACCGCTATCGAGGGAATATATCAGGTAGATGCTGCCGGGGACTTCATTTTTGTGAATGATGCCTACGCCAAAATTCTTGGATACAGCCCGAATGAACTATTAGGAAAACATCATCATATAATAATCCCTGATGAGAGCATTGAAGATGCAGTAGAAATCACAACAGCAACCACATCGGGCCAACCCCACAAAGGAGAGTTTGCGCTCAAGCATAGACTTGGCCATTTGGTGCCGGCATATTTCAGTATGGTCGCGCTGGAGTGCTCAGGCCAGGAACCTGGGTTTACAGGCATTATCCATGATATCACCGAACGCAAACAAGCAGAGACGGCGCTGCAAGATAGTGAGGAGCGGTACAGGTCAATGGCAGAAACCGCTATCGAGGGAATATATCAGGTAGATGCTGCCGGGGACTTCATTTTTGTGAATGATGCCTACGCCAAAATTCTTGGATACAGCCCGAATGAACTATTAGGTAAACATCATCATATAATAATCCCTGATGAGAACATTGAAGATGCAATAGAAATCACAACAGCAACCACATCGGGCCAACCCCAGAAAGGAGAGTTTGCGCTCAAGCATAGGCTTGGCCATTTGGTGCCGGCATATTTCAGCATGATCGCGCTGGAGTGCTCAGGCCAGGAACCTGGGTTTGCAGGCATTATCCATGATATCACCGAACGCAAGCAAGCAGAGCAGTCGCTGCGGGAGAGCGAAGAACGTTTCAGGGGAGTGATTGAAAACTCCTCTGACGCCATTCTTCTATTGGATGAAAACGGCACTGTGCGCTACGAAAGCCCGGCGTATGAACTCATGCTGGGCTATACGGCCAAGGATGGCACCAGCGGAGGTTTGTACGAACCGGTCCACCCGGACGACCTCCACATCGCAGAAGCGGGATTTGCTGAGATGGCTGCGAATCCCGCAGGGAAGACCTCACGATGTGAGCTAAGGTTTCAACACAAAGGCGGTACGTGGCTCACGCTTCACATAGTGGCCAACAACCTTCTCGGCAATCCGGCGGTTCAAGGTTACGTCATACATATACGTAATATTACCGAGCGTAAAAAAGCTGAGGAGGCATTGCGGTATCGAGTCCAGTTCGAAAACTTGATCTCTACCCTGTCAACGAACTTCATCAACCTTGACCCGGAGGAGGTTGATAGCGAAATAAACCGTGCCTTGAAGACTATCGGAGAGTTCGCCAGTGTTGATCGAAGTTATGTTTCATTGTTCGACAGAGACCCTTCCAATATGAGCATCACTCATGAATGCTGTGCCGAAGGGATAGAACCTCAAATTCAAGACCTTCAGGGTATAAGCATCGAGCCTCTTGCATGGAGCATGAACATACTCCAGCAACTCAATAACCTTCATATCCCACGCGTTGCTGATCTACCCACCGAAGCAGCTATGGAAAGGGAGCTTTTCCAATCCCAGGATATCAAATCCGCAATCCTGGTGCCGATGGCCTTTGGGGGATTTTTCATGGGATTCCTCGGTTTCGATTCGGTGCGATCTGAGATTTCATGGTCGGATGATAGTATCAAATTGCTCAGAATGGCAGGAGACATCTTTGCTAATGCCTTGATGCGTAAACGGGCTGAAGAGGTTTTGCAGCAAGCCTACGCCGAAGTAGAGCAACGGGTTGTAGAGAGAACTGCAGAACTCGCCGAATCCAACAGACAACTGCAGGAAGAGATCACAGAGCGCAAGCGAACCGAAGAGGCGTTGAGGGAAAGCGAAGAGAAGTACCGCATGCTCGTGGATAACAGCGCAACTCCCGTCACATATTATACGGTCGATGGTCAGATTCTGTTCGTCAACACGATCGGGGCCAAGAACCTTGGAGGGAAACCTGAAGACTTCATCGGGAAATCGATAGCTGAAGTGCTCCCCGAACTAACTGATGTTATGACAGAGAGAATTCACCTCATCGTCAAACATGGGACAAAAACTGACTATGAAACTCTGGTGTCTATTCCCTCGGGTGATCGCTGGTTCTTATCAAATCTTCAACCCATTACCGATGCTAGCGGCAAGGTCTTCGCCATACAGGCGGTCTCTCAAGATATTACCGAGCGAAAGAAAGCTCAGGAAGCACTACAAGCTAGCGAAGAACGATTCCGCTCCATCACAGAAAACGCCCACGATGTCATAGTTCTGGTAAGCATGGAAGGGAAAACCCTTTATGCCAGCCCTTCGATCGAACGCGTAACAGGATACACCGCTGAAAACAGGACTAACAATGCATTTATGGAGCTTGCTCACCCCGATGACATACCTGCCGTGGAGAAGAACTTTGCCAGACTCGCCAGTAACCCGGGGTCAGTCGAATCATTTGAATTACGGCTTCAACACAAAGACGGTTCGTGGCGCTGGGTAGAGGGAATCGCTAAGAATTTCCTGGATGATCCCAGTGTACAGGCGATTGTCGGTAACTACCGGGACATCACCGATCGCAAGCAGTCTGAAGAGGCGCTGCAAAAGAGCGAGGAGAGTTATAAAGAACTCTTCGCCAGCACCATCGATGGATTGTTTGTGATAGAGTCAGAGGCAATGACCGCCATACTGGTAAATGAAACCGCTGCCAAGCTCTTTGGTTTTGATACCGCCGAAGAAGCCATCGGTTCCAAACCCCTGGAGTTTGTTCACCATGAGGACAGGGACAGGGTTCTGCAGGTCATCGCCGAGGATGTGTTCGAAAAACATCTGCGGGATATCGTTGAATGCCGGATGATAACCAAAGACGGCAGAAAAATATGGGTGGAAGCCGTCGGCACAAAAATCGAATATCAGGGCAGAATGGCCGGACTGATTTCGTTCAGAAACATCACCGGGCGCAAATGGGCTGAAAAAGCATTGCAGGAAGCCGAAGAAAAATGGACCGCACTGGTAAACAATACTCTGGCAACAATACTGGTTATATCGATCGATGGGATAATCCTCTCTATTAATCGAGCCTATCCCGGACATGCGATGGATGATGTAGTAGGAACAAGCTGCTATGACTACTTACCGCTCAAACACCAGGAAAAAGCAAAAAAGCTTCTGGAAGAGGTATTCGAATACAGAGAAGCCCGGCGTAGCGAAGCGATCATCATGCTTGAGGAAGGTGAAAGGACATGGCTGGATATCAGTATCACTCCAATGAAAGAATTCAATCGGGTTACCGCTGCGATCTATATCACTACCGATATCACCGATCGTAAACGGAGCGAGCGACAATTACAGCAGCATGCCACCGAACTGCGCCGGGCAAATGAGGAACTGGCCCAGTACGCCGAAGTAACCTCCCACGATATCTGCACACCACTGCGAGCAATTCGATACTATACTCACCTTTTGCGCAAAGATATGGAAGACACCTCCATCGATGATCCTAAAGGCTACCTCAACACCATAGACAGTGCCGTATTTGAGGGCGAAGAGCTGGCTCAAAACCTGTTGGCCCTCTCACGCGTCGGGCAGAGCGATCTATGCTCAGAAAAAGTAGATACCGGAGCACTGCTGGAGAAGATCATTACCGCTGCCGGGCTGCCAGAGGATGTAGAAGTAACAAAGAAAAAGGAATGGCCCGTCATCGACGCCGATCCCACACTATTGGGCCAGATATTCCGCAATCTTATCGATAACGCCGTGAAGTTCAATAGTAGTCCCCATAAGCGAATCGAGTTAAACTGGGAACTCATCGAAAACGACAGCTATGAATTTACCGTGAAGGATAACGGCATCGGTATCTCCCCCCGCAATCACGAGGAGATATTCAACGTGTTCCGGCAACTGCATCATCGATCAGAATACCAAGGCACAGGCATCGGATTGTCCATTGTGAAAAAGGCAGCAAGCAAACTGGGGGGTTCGGTTCGAGTGAAATCAAGGGCGGGTAGGGGGAGTACTTTCGTGGTGACCATTCCCAAGCACCCGGAACAAGCCCAAAGTGATCCCGCACCCAAACCGGACAAAACTCTGTTGAAATCACTACGAAAATGCCGAAAACGATCATCCGGTTAAGATCCTCTCTCCCTCACGGTGTTTTTGGCGCAATAATATCAAACCTCTACCAGAATATTACCAATTTGTTACCATTACCCCTTCTAAATTTACCTGGCCTTTTGGGCATTAATGCTACAATACGCCACTAAGACAACAGAATTCGTCAAGTACTGCAACAAAAATTGGTGCAGTCACCCGGTAAGGGAGGTGGTAGATACTACTATGAAGACAGATCTCAACAGCTCTGCTATAATATCCGAAAAGATGAAAGCCATGCGGACGAAACAACAGGAGCCAGCCACTATGCGACGCAAGAACGGAGAAATACGGGTAATGGTAACGGACGATCATGCCATATCCCGTGCCGGACTGGCCGGAGTGCTACAGGCCGAACCCGATATTACAGTTATCGGCGAAGCCATCGATGGCCGGGATGCCATCAGTAAAGCCATGGCCCTCAAGCCCGATATTATCATCATGGATGTCCTGATGCCTAGATGTAACGGTTTGGAATCGATGATGGAGATAAAGCACCGTCTTCCCCACACCAAAGTGATCATGCTTACCATCTCGGAACGCGAAGATCATTTGTTCCAGGCGTTGCGATTCGGAGCGCAGGGTTACCTCTCCAAAGCAGATGCGATCGAGGATATTGTAGTTGCGGTGAGAGGAGTCTGGGATGGTAAGGTTATGCTTTCGCCTCCCCTGGCCACCAAACTGGTTGCCGAGTTGCATGACGATCCCGAACAACCCGCACTCAGTAGAAGGGAAATACAGGTACTGCAAATGCTGGGAGAAGGATTGACCAACACCGAAATATCCCAGAACCTCTTCATCAGTGAGAGCACAGTCCGAACCTACGTCCATCGGCTCATGGAAAAGTTAAGGCTGAAAAACCGCGGCGAGATAGTTGTCTACGCTGCCTACCACCCTTTTGCCAAAACAAACAATCCTCCACCCACCAGGACCAGCAAGAAATGAACCTGGCCCTCCTAAAATCAACGGTTGATCCCCTCTTCCCCCAGCAGGGAGAGGGGATTTTTTATGCATCCATCCCCGTTCCTCCATGTAGCGCGAGGCTTTAGCCTCGCTCATTGCGATCCTGAAGGATCGCGCTACGAAATCCTTTATCATAATACCATCGCAAATATACGGTTTTGTTAGGGAACCTCTGATCAACCCCCTGTATCCCCCAGTCTTGGGGGACTTTTATACCTGGGGGACACCCCCAGACCCCCGAAGTCACCACTTATTCAGAGCTTCCTTAGCTTTGTGAGACTGTCTACAAGCTGGATATGTAGTTCCGTCCACCGAGCCGGAAGCCACTTCTCTGCCACCCCTCTGGATTCCCGCTTTCGCGGGAATGACATGTTCAAATCTCATCTTTCAAACAATAACCATTAGGCCGTAGACACATACTCCCCCTCGGCCCCAACAGTGCACTGATATCCCTCCCAATCAGCGCGTTTTGCAAAATTATCTGTTTTTAACAATTCGGTAACTTGGGGCTCAAAAACGCAATTCCGCTGCATGGTTTTACGATGCACTGCCCCGCTTTGTCGCGGAAATCGTGTCACGAATCCGCTACATAATTGCCACATTCTGTCTACAAAATTTGGACGTTTTAACGACAGACAAAACCCAATAGGTGACCTGCCCCCAGTTATTGTACCACCCCCAATGTTAGAGATGGGAGGAAAGCTGGCTGGATTGTCTCAGGGGCAGGAGGCCGATATCCAAGCGAACTATGAGGTCTCACCTGATTGTATTCCTTC
>Ga0233431_1001860_pt1 | contig 33138 bp, 25 predicted proteins | sample SI_118_April2016_FD_179867 | JGI IMG/M metagenome (GOLD analysis project Ga0233431, IMG submission 179867) | Seawater microbial communities from Saanich Inlet, British Columbia, Canada - SI_118_April2016_200_MG | ecosystem: Environmental > Aquatic > Marine > Inlet | place: Canada: British...
ACTCCAAATCTACCAGAAAAAGCCAAAATTAGAAATGTTGAACCAATCGTGAGAAACAATCCAAAAAGGAGTAAAACAATTCCTAAAATTGGCTTTAAGACGAAAAATAATTTCTTAATTATTTTTATAGAAATTTCAAAAATGAAGGTAATGATATTGCCAATTGTCTGGATGAATGATTTTAGCATATTTCCATTCGCCTGCGAAACGACATTTTCAACTTTGGAGGTAAATGTCTTTCCAATGCTTTCAGCTGTTATGGGTTCGCCCTTCATTTTCAAATAATCAGATGCTGAATCTGCTTCCGGTACGACAAGCCATAAAACGAGATAGGCAAAAAGACCAAAACCGCCTAAAAAGAGTGTCAGAATAAATGCAATACGTATTAATATCGGATCGATATTAAAATAAACACCCAAACCGGTAGTTACACCGCCAAGAAGTTTATCCTCAGGATGACGATAAAAGCGTTTTTTGATTTTTTTCTTTTGAGTAAAATTCATATCATCCTGTTCGTCAGAAGATTCATCGTCGCCGTAATCTTCAGGTTGTCCCATGATTTTTACGATTTCATCAAGATGTTCTTTTGAAACGATACTGACTTTCTTTTCTTGAAGAATCTCAGCGATTCTTGCTTCTATATCGGTAGCGATTTCTTCAGCGCTGTCGGTATCAGAAAAGTGTTTCTTTATTGAAGTTATATAGGATTGTAATTGTGCAAAGGCATCTTCTTCAATATGAAAAATGATACCGCCTAAATTGATTGTTTCTGTTTTTTTCATGGCTCTATGATTTTTTTGTTGTTAGTTTAACTGCTTTGACAAGATCTGCCCAGGTCTGATCAAGATCGGACAGGAAGGTTTTGCCTTCGCTTGTGATGTCGTAGTATTTTCTTGGCGGGCCAGAGGTAGACTCCTCCCAGCGATAGGAAAGTAACTCCGCATTTTTTAATCTGGTCAGTAAGGGGTATATCGTTCCCTCCACCACAATCAAATTTGCGTCTTTTAGTAATCCTAGAATATCGGACGGATATGCTTCTTTATTTTTTAGTATAGAAAGGATACAGTACTCAAGTACTCCCTTTCTCATTTGTGCTTTTGTATTTTCAATTTTCATAATTTTCCATTAACAATGTATAACAAATATATAGCTATTAGATAGTACCGTGCAATACATAATACTATTTTTTACATATCCTCACTATTTTGACTTTTTCCCGACTACATTATTTTGAATTTTCTGTATGCAAATAAATTATCGATGATAATAAATATTTATGAACTAAGTGCAGAGTATAATGTTATTGCCACATTTAACTCAGGAACCCTGTATGAAACTTCATTTCATGATACTTCTAATTTTTGCTTTTAGTTTTAATGGTATCGCTCGAGATAATCATGGAGGGCATGAAAAATGGGAATACCTCCTTGTTGATACTGGTGATATACTTCAAATTGCTATTCCACTATCTGCAGAATTAATAAGTTTATATGAGAAGGATTATTATGGTGCTAAAAAGATACTGCTTTCCTATTGCACAAATTTATTTATTAGTTATTCGCTTAAATATTTGATTATCAAACAAAGACCGGAAGGGCGCAACAAATATGACTCATTCCCTTCAGGGCATACCTCAAGTGCTTTTTCAGGGGCATCAATTATCCACACAAGATACGGCTGGAAATATGGACTACCAGCTTATATACTTGCAGGAATAGTTGGAATCAGTCGCATGGAAGGTCCAGATGGTTTTCACGATGGCTGGGATGTAATTGGCGGAGCTGCTGTTGGGATCGGCAGTACTTACCTGTTCAACAAATCACCATGGAAAAAAATAAATATCGGATTTGCAAATGCAAATAATATGAAAGTATTATCGTTAAACTATAATTTCTAGAAAGATTTGAGGATATTTATTAATCGAAATCGTTCAACTTAGGATTATGTCAATTAATTGAACCAAATCCAAGATATCCAAATCACCACTATTATCCAGATCAGCACAGTTGCATTCACCGGTATTATCCAGGATACAGCTGACAATCATGACAATATCCAGAACATCCAATGCCCCATCTCCCGTCACATCGCCTGGGAGGCATTCACCGGAACTATTGGTATTACCTGGTGAAGGATTGACAAAAAATACCCAGTCCTCTGCCCCATCCTCAATGCGGCCTTTTGAGATATCTTCTGTTTGAGAACCATATGAATAAGAATCGATGATTGTAAATCCGTCATTCTTAACCAGCACCAAATCATCTCCATTACTACTCAACTTGAATGTTGTATGAAGTGCACCTTGCTCACCATCATTATCACACCAAACCAACAAGAATCCCCCGCCAGGGATGATTGTTAAAGGATCGCCTTCCGGTATTTGATATTTACTTAAGTTAGAAAGATCATCAGAAAGATGCATTCCGCCAATATCAATAGACTCTGCTCCATAATTATAAATTTCAAGCCAATCATCATATTCATCAAGTTCATCGCTTATAGTGGTGCTGTTGATAGCAAGGAATTCATTTATTACCAATTCGGGCAGCAACCATTGTCCAGGATCAACCTGTGTTTGACTGTCAATCCAGGTCATCCGGTTTAATATCCAATCCTTCAAATATATTATTTCATTCTCGTATGTATTTCCTATATAGGCATTTGGCCACACATATTGATCCAAAATGGGCCATCTCTGGAAATTTCTTATACTGGCATCACCTATCACATTTACCAGTGAGTCTATCTCAGCCAAAATATACGGTTCAGAAAATACAGTTTGTCTCAACGACTGCCATTGGAAATTAAAAGTATTTCGGAAAGTAGTATCCTGCCAAGCACGCATCCACCAAAAAGGATTTGCAAACTGGTCCCATTCATTCTCAAATTCGATTTGCCAGCCTTCAGGATTTGCCCCATTATAATAATCCGCATTACCAAAAGCCAGATTATAATCCCAAATGGGACCCATCGTTAATCTGCCATCTATGCTGTCTCTATCTTTGTACATAAATGCGCTGAGGCGATAGCCATCGACATTTCTTGATATCTCATTCATCAACGCTACATGGATAAACGAATTTAAATTGATGACATTATAATAACCAGTTTCAGGGTCGTCATATTGATTGCCTGCCATGAGAGTTTCAAAACCATTCATAAAATCTTGAATATATGACATCTGTTCGTCAACCAAATCATCTGGTTTTGGATAGTGATACTGAATAAAAGTAGGATCATGGTCCTGGTATTGGACTGGTGAATACCATCCCTGATTATTTTCACCTTCCCACTTATCTACTTTGACAATATAACCACCGGTAAGACTATCCCCTGCAACATCGTCAGGAGCGATACTCGAAATGTCCACCCGGTTATTATCCCGTTTAATCTTTTCCATCAACACATACAATCCCTTATAATCACCATTTATATATACTTCGCAAAATTCACTACGGCTGGCGTATCTGCCAGTATCACGAGCTAGTTTGTAGGAGAGCACATTACGTATTAATGATTTATCACTATATGGGGCATAAAGGATCCAGTCATTTTCTGATGGCAAATCAAGAAGGGGGAAATTCAAATTCTGACCGGTACTGTCCCTAGTTTCAACGGCAAATTGTTTTTTTGGAAACATCTGTGAAGACGATCCCCGTATCTCAATACCAATCTGACCGTCATAATGATTAAAAGGATCGGAAAGATAATTGATCTCACCAGGTCCATTGGATATAATGCCCATCTGGGCAGTAATCTTATATTGACTGACAATGTCCTGACCCTCAGTGTCGATAATAACAATGGGCAGATGAGAGGAGTCATAAGTGAGCGGTGTCGTAAACCAATCTGGCGGTGGGCCATAATAACTTGATTCATCGCTTATTCCAAATGATAGAAAATAATTACTGGATAAATCAGATGATGTTAAACTGACATTATGGACCTGAATGGCGAGAATATTTTGTCCATTTTCCAGCAATTCTTCTAGCGAATCTGAGTCCAATGTAAATGCCTCAGGTTCACCGCCCTGATACATTTGGGCTTCATGGTCCCAGTCGGTTCCCTGATTATAGGGGATAAATGATCCATAACTACCAAGATTTGCTGAACGGGCAAACTCAGTACCATTTAAATAGGCGATGAAACCATCATCATAATCAGCATGAAATATGGCTTCCACCAATTTATCTTTGTCCTCGATATTGAAGCTTCGTCTGATGTAAACTGATATTGTCTGATTTACGATTGTTTGATCATCACCGTCCGCATAACCAAAACCCCCTGGTCCACTATCCCAGTTTGAATCATTAAAGGAAAGTAATCTCCAACTATAATGTGGTTCACTGTCCGGGAGATCATAGTTCCAAATATCATCTGAATATATTGCGGTTTCCCAATGATCCTGGGCAAATGAAATTGAAAGGAATAATAAGTATATAAGTAAAAAAACTGCTGGTATTTTAAGTATTCTATCCATCAGAGTTTTGTCCTGTTGAATTTATTTATAATAAATCAAAATTAGTTTAAACAATTTATCTAAGTGAAATTGCACCACAATATTAAGGCTATATTTGAGTTCACTCCATTAACAATTACATCTGTATACGTGATGAGAATATTTACACTTATTCCCTTGTGATCCAATTCAAATATCAGGTTGGCATTGATTATTCAGGGAAGATTCAAATCTAAAATATTAACTTAAAATAATATCTATTATCATTACAATATCAAGTATATCTAATTGATTGTCGCCAGAGATATCTCCAATATCAATTTGGTAACCTAATGGTGGATCATCCCCCAATATAATTGACACAATGGTTACAACATCAAGGACATCAATCATCCCATCCAAATTAATATCTCCAGGTATATAATCTGTTACGATACAAATTTCTTCTGATCGAATGGATTCTGTCCCCGGTAGAAAATAATCCGAATTTGAAGTGAAGGGAAAAAACATGCTAATTTCATAACAATTCAAATTCTCGTCAGTTTCATTTTCATCAAAATAATATCGTGTACTTACAAATGCCGTATCACCTGATGATGGCTGGTTGTAGACATGCAGGCTGTCGTCGACCAGTGGGTTTATCAAAGTAAATTGCCAACTTGGACGAATTCCAGATTCATCCTCACCATCCAGGAATAAGATAATATCACTCTCGTACACTGAATAATTAAAAATTCCATCTGGAGTACCATTTGGCACAATATCCCAGAATCCAAATGGAATTTCTACCCAATCCTCCTCATTTCCAGAATTTCCCAACTTCTTTTGTACATGGAAATTAGTTATAGATTCAGCAAATAAATGTTCTGTACAGTAAATTTCCCCCTCAACACATGCATCTGAGCTAAAGCTATTAGCGCAATAACACGTGCTTTCATAATCAAACTCAGCCCAGATAATTCTATACTCTGAAATTATCGGTAATTGTGGGCTGTAAAAATCGAAATAATCATTGACATAAAAGAGATACAAACTGTCCCTGGACCAATAGGAATCACGCTGATTTAATTGCGGCATTCCCTCAATCATTGAATATTGTTCATTATTTTTGTAAATCAAAAAATTATAATAAACGTTGAAATTAAAATTACTTTCCAGTAATACTTCCGATACCCAGTCAATACTGATGGTGTTATTATCATAATTAATTATGAGATCGTGCGGAATTGGTACATTGGGATTTCCAGAGAGATTTGCCGGTAATACGTTAATTTCAATATTGGATTCTTCGTTCCCATAATCAGCGTCAGTTGAATAAGCTGTAATCAATGAGAATCCACTTTCTGGCTCTGATGATGTGAAAAATTCGGCTGTAGCAAATCCCAATGAATCGGTTATCACCGATTCAGTTATGTCACCCTCGTCAGCTTCAAAAGTTATCAATTTTCCTGCAAATGGATTTCCAAAGTAATCTATTAGATGACACTGAACTATAGCTGTACTTTCACCATCAGCATAAATAAAATCTGGATTTACCTCTAATTCAATTTGAGCAATTTGCGAAGGATTGGGCAAAAAATCGTTCTCGTAGAATGTCCTAATATCATCAGCCTTTTCTAACATGATTCCCTCATTTGCGCTTAGAAATATAACAAGTATTAAATCTTTTTGCTCACCGGGGTCTAATGAAAAATAACCAGACCCTATAAAAATATCATAATCTCCCGGAGGTTGACCTCCATCAGGAGGTTGCCAATAATGCCCTGGGGTTAGATAATAATCCCATAGTTGATTGCTGTCATTTATAGGTATAGAACCTGCTGGATCAAATCCTACTGAAGTTAATCCATTACCATCTGGCGATTCTAATATCATAAAAGCTGGGATGCCTACAGGATCATCACCAAATTCAGAGTTGCCAATGCCATCTTCATCTTTACTCCAAACAAGATCCAGATTAAGATCATATTCAAGTAAATCATCCATTGTATCCGCATCACCTCCCACCATGTCAGCAATCCAAATTGCAATACTATTTGAGTCCAGGAAAGTAGTACCATCATTTTTTATACTGTAAATCTGTAAAACCATATCTTCATATTCTGGTATGTCAAAGGCAATGATACGGCAATCTATTAAAATCCCGGCCCCCAAGCGTGAATAGTCTGTAGTATCAGGATAAAAAGTATGTCCGATATTATAATTAATATCATCGGAAATTCTATAATAATACTCCTGTCCTTCAATAAAATGGTTTTTCCCAAAATAACTATTCCATGAATTGCACCAACCCGGGTCATCAGTATCATTCATTTTATTTGGCCAGCATTCAGGCCACGATTCCCAATCGGTACTGCTTGCAATAGATATTGAATTTGGATTTAAGTATTGGGAGACCGGCTCCCAGCTTTTGGAATTACCCATTTCATCAGATCTGAATGGTATGGTGACTAAAGGTATCCTTGCGCCCATTTCTGTGTCAACAAGTGATCCAACAGATATTGCAGTCATTGCGATATAGTGTTGACCAGAGTTTAGAGGCCATTCAAAAGGAATTTCCTCAGGATTCGAACCTGTACGCCCACTGATCCCATAATTAAATATAGAAGCTCCGACTTGATTTTTGTTCAATGAAGAGGATCTTCTCGAGTCAGGGTCTCCCCTTTCTTCAGACGGAATATGCTGAGAGGTAAGAGTAGCAATGAATAGCAGAATAATAAGTTTATTCATGATAATCTCTTTTTAATTGAATATTAATACATTAAAATTTACGATTAGTTATTTATTGTAACGGAACCGATCTGATTCTTCATTAATTGAACAGCAGAAAATCACCTATTCTGAGAATGTTTTTTTGCCGACTTTTCATTTCCCCGTTTATAATTTCCTGTTAGTCTGGCCATCAATTGTTGTTGATCAATAAATTCTGCCGCGCTCATATTCTCTATAAAAGACGCAGCTTTATTTCCACGTAATGTGGTTGCCAATTTGCCATGATGAGTTATCTGCACATTGCCATTTTTGAAGATATTAAAAGCGAAACCAAGATCATCTAAATACTTCTTATTCAATATATTTTCACATTATCTCGGTAATTTCATCTCAACTAATAATTGATATATAAACATCTATCTCTTGCTATTACTGTTCTTTTCGATTTCTATTGCGATTTTGGTTGAAGTGTCTTTTCTTTTTGGCGGGTTTTGATTGCTGGCCTTTAGGGTGGTGACCAGTGCCTTTGGTTGGATCATTACCAATCCAAACTGGGGTAATTTTTTTGTTTCGAATCAGCTTTGAAAAACTTGATTTGTCTCGACTGGTTACAAAGGTTACGGCTTTGCCTTTCCGGCCCATACGCCCGGCTCTACCGGTACGATGGGTGTATTGTTCGGAGCCTCCGGGAAAATCCCAATTGATGACATGAGATACATGAGAAAAATCAAGACCCCTGCCGGCTACATCTGTAGCGATTAAAAATTGAATATCTTTTTTCCTGAATTTTCTAATAATTGAAGTGCGTCTTTCCTGTGGAATCCCGGCATGGATAAAATCTACATGTTTAATAGTGTCACGGAGAGTGCGATGCAGTTTATCGACAAGATGACGGGCATTGCAAAATATGATCGCCTGGTTGATATTTTCCTCTTTTATAAACTGCAATAGCTTTGATTCTTTATCCTTTGGATGAAGATAATAAAAACAATGTTCTATACTTGCAGGAGCAGCTCTTTTTTTAACCAGCGAAATATGTTTGGGATCATGTAAACATTCATGAGCCAGTTCTTTTATATTATCAGCCATTGTTGCAGAAAAAAGGATGGTTTGATGATTCTGGATAATGCAGGACAGCAGGAGTTTTATCTCAGCAAAAAATCCCTCCTGCAATAGTTCATCCGCCTCATCAAGGATGGCGCATTTTACGTTTGAAAGTTCAACGTGGCCCTCATACAATAAATCAATGAGTCGACCAGGTGTTGCTACTAAGATATGGACACCATGCTGTAATTTGGCGATTTGTATATGGCGACTGAATCCACCATAAATGGCAAATGGCGCTAAGTCAGTGTTTTCAGCAATTCGCTGAATATCCGTCACATACTGTAAACATAATTCACGGGTAGGTACAATGACCAATCCCTGGATAGTATTTTGAGATGTATCAATCTTTTGTATTAATGGTATAACGCAGGCAGCTGTTTTACCTGAGCCAGTCTCTGCCAAAGCGCATAAATCCCGCCCGGCTGAAATAATGGGATATGTAGCCTCCTGAATTGGAGTCATATCTTCAAACCCCATTCGATGGAGAGATTTGAGAATATTTGATGGAAGATTCAGTTCACTGAATTTCATAAAGTCCTAATTTTTCTGAAAATAAATACTCTCGATTTTCATCAAGATTAATACTAATTATTATAAATTGTTTTCAGTTCTGGTCAATTTCTAAAAATGCTATTTGTATAATTTCAATTGTCTAATTAAATCAAAAATGTACATACTTAATTTACCTGCTTCCGATAAGCAAAACTGTTAACAATATCTAAACTATAGATTATATCTAACTTCGATTATTCTAAATAGAATCAGAATCAAATAAAATTAAATTTATTAGCTGAATGATATCCAAGACATTTAACAACCCATCGCCATTTAAATCCGCAATTGCATTGTAATCGCTTTGATGAATCAGGTTCACTGTGACAATAATATCTAAAACGTCAATTTCTCCATCCTGGTTCACATCACCCTGAACAAATGCATCTGCAGATGTTTTGGAAATATATATTTGAAAGTGCCCATCTCTTTGATCAGACCACAGACAGTATAGAGATTCATTATCCCATAAGATTTTTTGATCAAGTTGACTTATGCCATTATTCTCTTCAAATTGATGGACTCTCTGAACATTTTCAATCTCACCAGAACCTAATTCACTGAAGCCATAGTATATGTCAGCACTGCTGTTGCTAAAATCGACCCAGGATGAATGAATAAAATTATTATGCAGAATTGATTGGGGGTAATTTTGCATCGCATCAGAATTTTGAACATTTATTTCATTGTTAAATGATAATTCATCCAAATTGGAATAATTAATATATGAACTGAGATTTTGATACACCATATAACTGACAGCAATAGTATTTCCATTAATGGCAATAGTTGGACCGGATGACGGACAGAAGTCAATAAAATCATTATATGTTGAGATACGAATTGACTCAGAAAAAAGATCATCCCCGACCGGTTTTACAATTAAATAATGATCTCGAATATTGCTAATATTATTGCGATAGGCAATATACAAATCATCATTCTCTGAAATGGCAAGATCAGGCTGACAACAGTCGCATGGTTCTGCTTCGTCATTGACCACACCAGTAGAAATTGAAGGGACAAAATCAACCGTGCCCGACGGCGCATATGTATATCGAACATCATGGATAAAATAATTGGCATTGTAGTTATAGTAAATGACATGAATTTTTCCACTACTGTCAATTTCAATATCCGGATATAAATTTAGATGAGGTTGATCACTAACTATAATTTCCTGAAGCCAGCTATCTCCACCATCGAGTGATCTGCTTATATAGGGTGAAGTTGTACCAGTTCTGTTATCCATATAAATTATAATCAGCTCATCCCCACGTATTCTAATTTTAGGTCCGGCCTGATTATACGCAATAATATTGTTATTATGATTGTTAACCTGTGTTGGAGATGTAAATGTGGCACCTCCGTCTTCGGATTTACAATACCTGATATTTTTATGACCGGATATCTGCTCTACCCAGGTAATATGAAGAACCCCATCTATATCGATGATCACATCAGGTGATTTCTGATTGGCACTTTCCACGGGGGAAACTATTTGATCATAATAAAATATCAACGACAGGTCATCCTGTGCAAATATATTAGAACAAATCAATAAAATAGAAAGACAGATAATTTTCATATGCAATCCTTGGATAATTTCAGTTAAACAATTTATACGCGATGCAATAAATAAATTCCACTGAAATTAATGCATGTATTTAGGTAAAAACTGTGATGATGATATCCATTTTTTTACGCCGTTTAAAACGTATAATGGCAACGAAATTTATGGATATTTATTTATTTGAGAAACTAATTGATTAATCGATTGTGATCATTTATTAATGTGACCTTAAGAACGAAATTTTACTTTTTTCTCCCCTGACCAATCCCGATAAAATGGAATGCTGAGAATGATTATTGTCAGAATAGCCATTACTTCAATCCCAATGATATAATACGGCCATGGTCCCAGATAATCAAGAATGCTGGAAGCTTCTGGTTTTCCAGATACCCACATATAATTGCTGCCGATGATTTTATTGACAAACAAAATAATGATCATATAGACATTGCCAATGAGAAATACTCTTAAACCGGATTTTCGCTCAGGCCGAAAACCGTCAACAACGGTCATAAATACAGCCGTAATCAATATTCCACCATGACCAATAAAGGTTTGAAAGAAACGATAATGCGGAAAATTATAATAGGTCAAATTTGGCGTCATTAAAGATTGAAAGGCACCGCCGATACCCAGAAAAAATACAAACTCATATATTCGAAAATTCTTTTTAAGCAATAAAACAGGTGACATCCATATCATTAAACTGCAAAGATGAAGAGGTAAATCTTCTTGGATGCTCCATTCTCCAAGTGAAGATATCCAGGTATGCCATGATATTTCATTTAAGGGTATAATGAAAATGAGAAGATACCTGATTCGCTCAAGCCATTTATCTGATTGATTAATTTTTAGGAAATAGATCAATGTGATTATCGCAAAGATAATAAGCAATGCACCCAGATGGGGCGTATTAAAAAGTTGAAAGGATTCACCATCAAATTGCTTTAGAAAATATTTTTTCATAAATTAATTACATCCCTTTTATAGAGGATAAATAGTTGTGCTGTTTAAATAGAAAGTGAAGCGATAAACGGAGGTTTAATTTATATAATTCACAACCATTGTAATTGAAATAATTTATTTAATGAATATTCAAAGAAACTATGTGATATATATTTTATATTTTTCCCGATTAGAAAAGCCCTTAATCAATCACCTTCTTATTTATTAACTAAGACCTGTTTCGTAAAAAATAAATTGTGAATTCCATGTTTCATCATCGCGGATATAAGTTACGCTCCAAATTATCAAGGAAATCCGATCAAGTGAAAACAGATAAATTGAACACAACATGGAGAAAGTTATCCACTGCTATTTATTCAGCGCCAAGAGACGGGCGAACTCATGGCGGCATGGATATAGACGTTACAAAGTCTTTAGAATTTATCGAAAAACAAAAGGAAAAAGGTATTCGAATCACCGTGACTCATCTTGTTGCAACAGCCTTGGGTAGGGCTTTGGGATATGATATCCCAGAAATGAACTCATTTGTGCGGCGGGGTAAATTATATCCACGGGAAGATGTGGTAGTTATGCTGGCCATAAATATGGGTGGCGGTGGTGAGATGGGTAGTATTCGTATACGCAATGCCCATATGAAAACTGTTTTTAATATTGCTGACGAAGTTCAGGCTCGTGTTGATAAAACCCGGGCGGGTAAGATGAATAGATCAGGTAATACCAAAAAATACCTCGCTTCAATCCCCTGGCCGTTTCGTGGCTGGATATTCAATTTAATACGGTTTATCACCGGTTCTTTAGGGATTGATATTAAATCTCTGGGACTGGGACATGATACTTTTGGGTCTATACTTTTAACTAATATTGGCTCCCATGGATTGACCCGTGGGACTGCAGCTCTTTTCCCTGGATCTAATCTGGCAGCAGTTATCATTCTTGGCAAAGCAGAAGATAAACCGGTAGTACGGGATGGTGAGATTGTAATCCGGACGATGCTGCCGTTAAATGGTACTTTTGATCATCGAATTTCAGATGGGTACCATGGGGGCAAGCTTGCAGCAGCAGCAATAAAGTATCTTGAAAATCCTGAACTACTGGCTAAACCGAATTCGTCTGATTAACCGGAGTATTCTCCTTTGCTTTTAAATTCAGGTAACCTGTTTTTAGCCAAATTAATAAAAGAATCAACCAGTAGAATACAATAATCCCTAGTGTGACCCAATATCCGGATATGCTGTTATGGTAATGAACCAGTGGGATATTTAGGGCATATAATAGTGGAAATCCCAGAAATAGCGATATCCCTCCCCCGACAACAGTATCTTCCGCAACCGGTGATTTAAATTCTGGATCCACAATCCTCAGCAATACAAGGGCAGAATTCACCGTACCGGTCATTTCACCAAATAGAGTAATGAATCGTTCGAAATGATAATCAGAGAATGCATTGTAACAGGCATAATAGGTGATGAGTAATGTACCCGGTCCGGCAATCAGAGTCATGATTAAAATTGGCAGCCAGTATTCGCCGACAATGGTTATACTGATTCCAGCGATAGCGCCAACTACAAGGTAATCCAAAAATAATCCCATACCTCGCGTCATGAGACCATTATCAACTAGATATGCTTTGTCCGTTTTATCTAAAATTTTTCTCACTACCAAAGAAAGAAGAAGACCAACCACAAAATGAAAACTCCAGATAGTCGGAACAAATTCTGATAATCCGTTAGATATTAAATAATCAGTAATTCCTTTTACCACTAAATAGGTCAGGAGATACACAAAGCCAATAGCGGCCATGTGAAATGCCAATGGTTCTATGGCTTCAGTCGATTGGGGCAATTTACCAGCAGATGGGAATTTTCCTCTTTTCTGAATACCAATCCGTGTTTCACGACTAATATGATCAATGCTTTTTATAAAAACAGCTTTATTCCTTTTTATCCCCCATTTTATCATGACAATGCCAAGGAAAAAAGCATAGAGATAACCAATCGTAGCAAAGGTGAGGCCTACCTGGGCACCGCCGGTGAATCCATGTTTTTCCCAACTGCCAGCCAAGGTGGCCGCAAGACCTGGTCCCATACCAAATCCCAGTGGAACAACCAGACCGATACCCACAAAAAGATCCGGCATGAATGTGTAAAACAATAAAAGTGCAACCAGGAGTCCACTCACAGCCTGGAATACATAAACGGTGAGAGAGGCAAGACTTTTACTTACTGGTCCACGACCTCTGAGTGATTTACTCTGTCGTAATCCCAGAGCTATAAAGGTGAGAGCAAGTAAATGGTAGACATAAATTATAAGCCTGTCAACATGGAGGTCAACCCAACCTAGACATTGAGTTCCCAGAATGAGCGCTAAAACACCGGCAATAAAATTATTGGGTACAAGATATGATTGGAAAAACTTTACATAGCGGCGAAGAATGGTACCGGCAATGATGAAACTACTCAGATATAGAAAATCCATAACCACATCCTGGAGATTTACATTGAGATCCCAGGGATTCAAGATTTAAGTTCCTTATTTTTTGTCATTTTCATTTTATGAATTTAAATAATTAATTCTGTTGGTTAAACGTGGGCAAAGTTAATACAGACAGCATTGGTATTTTGAGGATATTTCTAATTGAAATTAGTCCTTGATCATCAGCATTCAATTATATGCATCCTTGATTTATTAATATTGTGAAAGTATGACATCTCATCCAATAGATTATTGCAATTGAAAAATTCAAATACTATTTATATACATATTCAGTTATAATTTTCCATTAATTATTATTAACGATTATCATCTAAATGAAAACGTCAGAACCATTTAAACCTGCCATAGTAGTGGTGGCATATAACCGCGTTAAGAGTCTGCGCCGACTGCTCAATTCAATTTCCGGGGCAAGGTATCCTTCACAGGATATTCCTCTGGTAATCAGCATTGATGGTGGTGCAACTGAAGAAGTCATCAACCTGGCATCAGATTTTCAGTGGAAGTATGGTAACAAAGAAATTCTGACCAGAGATAATAATCTTGGACTAAAAGAACATATTTATACCTGTGGGAACCTATCTTCAAGATATGGTTCTGTCATTATCCTCGAAGATGATTTACTCTTATCACCAGCCTTTTATTTTTATGCAATCGAGTCATTAAAAAATTTCGGTGATGACCCAAAAGTCGCCGGAATATCGCTCTATAGTTATCGAATAACTGAAAACGGTTTCCATCCATTTCATTCCTACGACGATGGAACTGATAACTATTTCATGCAGGTACCTTCCTCATGGGGTGAAATCTGGACGGACAAGCAATGGGCAAATTTTATGGACTGGATTTCTGGATCAAATGCTAATAATGATGATATGCTTCCAGGATATGTTAGTCAGTGGCCTGAAACTTCGTGGAAAAAGGCATTTTTCCGATATCTAATTTCTACCAATACATGTTTTGTATATCCTTCGCGGGCATATTCTACCAATTTTGGCGACCCTGGTGAACATACCGATAGAAAAGGATTGTTTCAGGTGCTCCTTTCAGATAAAAGCGTCAACTTCAATTTTAAGCAATTTTCCGAATCAGAATCTATTTATGATGCCTGGTTTGAAATGGATTCTGATTGTCTTAAAGCAAAAGTTCCTGCTTTGCAGAATTATGATTTCACTGTTGATCTTAACAATTCTAAATCTTTGGGTCATTTAAAGACGAAATTCATTCTATCAGGTAAAAAGTCAAATAAGCCCATCCTTTCATATGGAATGGAAATGACTCCTATGATCTCAAATATTATTCATGACATTGGTGGCAATAATATTTGTTTATCAAAATTGGAGGACCTGACTGATGATTATGCCATACCGAAACACGAATTTTATTATGTGACATCATCTATCCATGAAGATATTTTTGATGATATTATTTCTAAAAAAACAGTTGAGAGAGGAAATCGATTGTATGAATCCATGAAATCTGACATGGAATTTAATCAATTATATCCACGGGTATTGATAGTTACACCCATATACGATAATTCTCAATATTTGCAGATGATTGAGGAAATAAATAGTCGGCATCAATATCCAAATTATTCACACGTGATATTGAATTTTTCTGATGGAGCTCTTGAGTTTGAAGCAAATGAGATAGAAATTATCCGCTGTGAGAATGATGATTTGAGGATTGGTATCCAGGCTGCAATTAAATTGGTTGAACCGGAAATTATTTATATCATCAGATCTGGTTCAATCCTAAATATGGATGCCCTAAATATGGCTTCATATATTTTTCAGTATCTCAAAGATGTCATGTGGTTCAATGCTGTCCCTTTCACAATAGAAAATAATCATCTTGAAAATCTCTGCCCACCATCGCAATTTCGCTATAATCGCCAATCACTAGCCAAGCTGACGCCTAGTAAAATTCAACGCAGCCTTTATTTTGAGAATGTTATATTCAAAAGACATATCTGGGATGAGTCTGTAGGCCTATTAGCAGAGAATAGTCCAATTACTTCAGAATCAGATTTGTGGCCAATCTTTAATCAGATTTCAGAATTGTATTCTGTTGATGGATATCTTGGGAGCAAATCGGTAGTTCAGCATCCACTGAGTTTATCTACCGGTAAGAATAAGATTCCATTTACCAGGGGGATTTCATTTTCAAAAATCAGGAAATTTCTCTCTACACTTCTCTATCCTGGATATCGCTGGCATGTACCACTAATCAGGACAATGTATAGTGAGTTAAATAGGATACCTCCCCTCATCCGCCATGATAAACTATCTGATTCGTATTATTTTGAATGGTAAGTAATCCCAAAACCAGCATATTTGACAGACGACGAAAGATCACGGTTATTACTGTCGTCTTGAATGATGATGTAAATCTACAGCATACAATAAATAATGTTCTCTCTCAAACATGGGAAAATCTAGAATATATCGTCGTTGACGGCGGCTCAACTGATGATAGTCTTGAAATAATAAAAAAAAATAACTTCAGGATTTCAAAATTCATATCTCAACCTGATCTAGGTATATACGATGCAATGAATACTGGGATTAAAATGGCCTCAGGAGATTTTCTTCATTTTATGAATTGTGGGGATGGTTTTGTGACTGATACAATTATAGAAGAACTTTTCAGCTCAAATATTGAATCTCACATCATTTACGGTGATACAAAATTTATATATCCCGATACATCCTCACGAGTCGTAAAGGCCCATCCAGTGAGTGAATTATGGAAACCCTTTTTCAACCATCAATCGGCTTTTTTTCACAAGGATATCTTTAAAAGCACCTTATATAATTTGGATTTTGCCCCGGCAGCAGATTTCCATCTTATCATGAAATCCATCTCTCTGGGTTATAAGGTGAAATATATACCAACTATTGTGAATACATACCTTATTGGCGGAGATATTTATAATAAGGAATTCAAGGCAGTAAGGCTCTATTTTCAAATAAATTTAGCGTTTAATAAACAAGTCAATTTTAAAAAATATTATTGGAAAAAGATACTTTGGGTTGGTTTTATAAGTTTGTTAGTAAAAAAGGTTATGCCGGCTACTCTCTATTTCAAATTACAAAGATGGTTCAGAGAATATAAACCGGAGGTATAGCGAATACTATTTAAGAATCAAGATTAAACCACATCTGAATTCAAGTTGACTACAATATGGATGAAGTTTGATTTGAGAGCCAAAATCCCTACAGTAACAGACTAAATGACTATGACCCAATCCCAATATAGGTATGTCCATCAAAAATGTTTTCATCAAAAATCCGCCATATATCAATGATCGTTTTGCCCTTAGAGTAAGCGAGTAATTCAGGTAAGACTTGAAATTCTTTATCGGATGTAGCAATAATCATCATTTGACAATTCAGAAGGATATTTTCAATATTTTCAGAATAATGGATAGCATCCTGGAATATTTCTCTGGCATTATCCATGGCAAATTTGTCATATACATATATTGAATGCTTTGACTCCAGTAATGCATATATCATGGTCAATGAAAACGATTCCTCAATTACCGGCGTACCCGGTTTGTAGGATAATCCCAAAACACCCACCGCTTCCCCAATTCCCATATTCTGAGAGATAACATCCAGAATAAAATCACTATGGGTTTTATTGACTTGATCCGTTGCTTCAGCAAGATAAGAAATTACCTGTTTTGACCTGGCGAATTCTGAGAAGGCACGGCTATCTCTGGGGAAACAGGGTCCACCAAAGGGAGCACCTCCTTTAAAAAATCGACTACCTACTCTCCTGTCTGCACCCAATGCATTTGTAATATCATCAATATTACTTTTTGGCACCTGATAACATAGATTTGCCAGGGTATTGGCAAAACTGATCTTCATGGTTATATAGGCATTCAAACTGATCTTTGTAATTTCTGCAGAATTAATTGACATGAGCGAATAAACTGGATCGTTTTTGCATACAGTTTGATACACTTCTTTTATTCTCAAAGCATCATCCTCATTTTCATGACCAATAAGAACCATGTCAGGATGGTAGAAATCGTTGATAACTGAGCCAAGAGCAATAAATTCAGGATTGTAACACATCCCAAAATCTGTATTGAATTTCCGATCTGATTTTGATTCAACTAATGGAATTAATCTTGAATGTAATGTCTCTGGTGATACGGTTGAGACAATGACAATTAAATGATATTCTTTATTGCTATTTTTTAAATGTTTTGATAATTCAATCAACACAGATTCAAGAATTTTTGTTGAGAAACTGCCAGATTCCATACTTGGTGTTGGTACAATTATAAAAGTTATTTCCGTTTCATCTATTGCTTTTTGAAACTGAAGATAATATGGCGTCAGATTTTTTCCTGCCTTTTTCATTTCTGTTTCAAGATCTTTTTCATCATAAGGAGTAATATGATCTTCTATTTTTGAAATCAGTGATTTATTAATATCAAAACCTAGAACATTATATCCACTTGCCGCCATGCAGCTTGCTGTACATAATCCAAGTTTCCCTAACCCTACCAAAGATATATTTTTTTTTATTGTTGACATTTTTGATTATTTTAAAAGTTAATCTATTTTGTTTAATTGTTTTTGCTTTTCTAATTCATCTTGAAGTTGACGTTTTTGCTTATCAGTTAACTCATTAATTCTGTTATCGAATTCCAGCGGATCATCAAGGAGATTATAATATTCCATTGTCCCATTAGCATATTCAATATATTTAAAGTCAGTCGATCTGAACAAAGTATATTTTGGCGGCATTGAATCCCACCGGTATTGCATCACTTCACCTAATTCTGATAATACAGAATGACGCCAATTTGATACAGGTATTCCCGGTTCACTAAATATCGGTGTTAAGGATCTTCCATTATTTTTCCAGGGATAATTAATCTCGGCAATATCAAGAATTGTTGGAAATATATCGATCAAATTTACGACATGTGAAAATCTGGAATCACCTGCAATTCCAGGACCGGAAATAATCATGGGAATGCGAATACTTTCATCATAAGGTGCAAGATCACCCTGCCACATAAATCTTCTGGATATAGATCCACCAGATGCAGATAAATATATTATAAATGTATTTTCCTTTTCGACTTCTGATAAATTGTCTAAAATTCCTGCAATCAGATCATCAATCGTTTTTGTCAACTGGACAAGTCGTTGATAATACTTCTCCACATTTTCAATTGTATACTGCTGCGCAGCCGGATTAGAAGAAACAAAATTTTGTATGTACTCTGGTTTGTCTGATAAATCTTTCTCAAATATGAAATCAGCAATATCCGTTTCAATTGGTGTATAATTTTTATCTGGTTCAGAATAATCATGGAGTGATATATAATTAACCCACATAAAAAATGGCTCGGATGAGTTATCCAGATAATCCGTTATCCGGTCCATATACCGATTCATTACTGGTACATCACGATCGGCAATATAATGATTTTTGATACCGTTATCGTTGAATATTAATTCGTTCATGGAATTCTTAAATTCTAAACCATGCCAGTCATTCCACCCCGGTGGAACACCTTTCATTTTTCTTTCCGCATCAGGGTCCTGAAACTCTATAGGAAAATCTGCCACAGATAATGTTTTCCCAAAGTCAAAATTCCCTGTATATCCTGAAAAATACTCACCAATGAAGGTGGTATTAAAACCTTTATCCTGCATAATGGTGGCAATTGTTGTATCATCATATCCAGCATGAATAATATCTTTATAACTTAATTTTAATTCTTCAAAATTGTGGATATATCGACCAGTGAGCATGCTCAGAAATGCTGAATTATATTGTGGACTTGATGTAATCGCATTTTCAAAAGATCCACCGGAATTTGTAATTAACTCCTTAAGTACCGGCATGTATTTCGTCAACCCAATATCCTGACCATAAGTTGAGATAAGAATGATATTCGGTTTATTATCCAATTCCTCAAAATATGAATCAAATTGTTGCTTTAGTGATTCCAAATAACCTTCAGAGATAGGAAGTCTCAATTCCAAACATCGCTGGTAATCAGCATATGCATTATGGAAATCCCTCAAATGCAAATAAGCTCTCATCCTTTCGAAAACAGCTGGTGCATAGTCGCGATTAAGCTGTATAATCATATTATAATTATTCAAGGCATTTACCATATCCCCCATATCAAAATATATTTTTCCGCGAGCCAAATAATATTGGAGATAGAGTGGTTTGATAGATATTGCTTGAGATAAATCATCAGCGGCGGCATCGTATTTTTTTAACAGATGATAGAGTCTACTCCGTTTAGAATGCCATCGGTGAAGATTCTTTTTATCAACATTAATTGCATGTGAATAATCTTTGATTGCTATCTCAAATTCACCAATCATTTCGTAATGTTTTGATCGATTTCCAAGGGCATTAACATAATTTGGATTTAATTCAAGCACTCGATTGAAATCCTTAAGGGCCAGGTCATTGTCACCACGCTTGCTATATTCTATCCCCCTGCTGTTGTATGGTCTTGGATTATCTGGGGCTTTACTGATATTATCATCCCAGACAGAAAAAGCATTCCTCCATACCAGGTTTCGTTCCCACGTCATATAGGCAAAACCGCTAGAGATACATAGTATAAAGATAACCAGTAAATAAATAAATCGTCCTCTCATCAAATAGTAGATGGCAAATAGAACAAATATAAAAAACCCCACTGATGGTAAGTATAATCGATGTTCCACCATCAAATCTTCAATAGGAATTATGCTGCTTTCCACCGATAGTGTAATATAGAACCAGAAAATTCCAAATGACAGTAATCGGTATTTTGGAAACAGTTTGATCCCGGCAAATATAATTCCAATATGGATAAATAGCGGCATAATTACGCCAACCTGGAAAGGAGTTGAAAGTAAAATACGTCCATGATCCAGCATTTGATTTATAGGTAGGAACATCAATTTGATATACGATAATATGATTCCAAACTGTGTAATTAGATAGGTGTAACTGGTAATTGTCGAATCAAGGGCATAGGCATATTTTGGTCTAAAAATATCATCAAAGTCATATATAAAAAATCCAAAAAGAACCAATATGGCGACTAGAAGTAATAATAACTGATGAGTTTTACTTTTTAGGTTTATTCTCCAATTTGGTTGTATCAACATGATTTCAATCAGGATAACAATAAGTGGATAGGTATAGGACGTTTCTTTTGTCAGTACTGCTAAAGATAAAGAAAATCCGGAAAATATTAAGATTATTACTGACCAAAAGGTATATTTTATTAGCTGAAGCAATCTGGCTTTCAAATATAAGTTTAATGAGAGCAGATAAAATAATGCAGAAAATGAAGTAAACCTCTGTACAATATAGGTAATTGACTGCATCTGAATGGGATGGCTGACAAATAACAATGCGGCAAGAAAACTAAAAATATACCTGTTTTGAAATAATCTATCTTTCTTAAAAACAGGCAGAGATAATATCTGCAAAACCAACCAGGCAACCAGCATAGCATTCAGGATGTGGATGGTTAAATTTGTGATATGAAATCCACTAACCTCAAATTTGTGAAAATGAAAATTCAAGGCAAATGATAAAAATCCAATAAAACGACCTTGACTCATATTCCATATTTGAGTAAGATCTAGTTTTCGAATGAATGGATTTTCAATAATAGTATTCCTATCATCAAAAATAAATTCATTATTGAATGAATTTGAATAAGCTGCAAATCCCGTAATAATAACAATAATCAGGGAAAATATATAAATTGTTGATCGAATCCTTATGCTCATGGACTCTATCTATTCTTGTTGATAATCATGGATAAAAAAAATTATTTATAGACATTGAGAAATTTTCAAGTCATACAATTTACTTCGCTTACGGTTATATTATGATATGATTTTATTAACATTATTTCCTTCTTTTGACCATATAAAAAACAATGAATAATAAACAAGATTTGAAAGAAAGAGAATATCAGCCAGATAATAAAACACTGGTCATTATTCCCATCTATAATGAATATGAGAATATCAAAAAAGTTATTGAGGAAATTCGTCAAGAGTTACCTGGCGTTGATATATTAATTATTGATGATGGCTCAATTGATAATTCACAATATCTGTTACGAAATATAAAAAATGTGATATCCCTGGTCCATCCGTTTAATATTGGTTATGCCCTTGCATTGAAAACCGGCTTTAAATATGCCATTGAACATGATTATCAGTATATCATTCAGTTTGATGGTGATGGCCAGCATATTGCTTCTGAAGCCCATAAACTATTAAATACCATCCATGAATTACAGAGTGATATCGTCATTGGTTCACGATTTATGGAGAAATCAGGATACAAACATTCATTTCTCAGAAGGATGGGAACAAGAATATTTCGCAGCCTGATAAGATCTACCTGTAATAAGGAAATATTTGACCCTACTTCCGGATTCCAAGTGCTGAACCGTAGTGTTTTTACTCATTATGCCCGAATGCCATACTTCCCGCAGTTTCCAGATGCAAATCTTATTGTTGAGATGATATTAAGTGGTTTTACAGTCCATGAAGTACCCGTAAAAATGCGAAATCGTTTCAACGGTAAAGGGATGCATGATGGTATATTTTCATCTATGAATTATATGGTTTTGATCATATATAACATCATTATAATTCTGACAAAACACCAGTTTAAAAGGAGTGGATATTAATCATGGTTTTCCAACATATCTTATTACCATTATTTGGCATTATAGTGACCACTTATGTATTTATAAAATTAAAGAGAAATCAATTTTCTATTGAATTGAGTTTTTTCTGGATGTTCGTTGGTGCAACCATCTTCATTTTATCCGTATTCCCCAGTTTGTTGGACATCTTTTCAGGTTGGGTTGGGATATACTATCCGCCTACTGTTTTATTCCTTATAACTTCAATTCTCCTGCTGTTTGTAATTTTTAGGCAGGAAAGGACGCAATCAAGATTAAACGAACATCTGAAGGATATGGCTCAGTATTCTGCATTGCTGGAAGGTAGAGTAATTGAACTTGAAAAGCAATTCCCAGGAGAGCAGGACTTGACCTAAATCGAATTATTGTAATATACTTTAACTAAATTTTTCTTTTTTCTGATTTCCATTATTATTATAATTAGATTCATGTTCATCACTAAATATAATCACTTGGGTTTCACCTGACTATGACCAACCGCCAGTTGGCGAGAAAATCAACATTATTCACCACTGATTTTCAACTTTAATAAGGATTACCCAATGTTAAAAAAAGTCGTACTGATTTTAATTCCAGTACTAATATTAACTTCCAGCTGCCATCATAATGCCAGATCATTTCATTTTTCATATCTTGTTGAAATATTGCCAAACGAAGGGAATACTACTCGAATCTGGCTACCTATTCCACAATCAAGTAAACATCAGAAAATTCAAAATCTGAATATTGACTCTGAAATAGAATATAAATTGAAAACTGAAAAAACTCACAATAATACATATTTGCTTGCCGAATTCAAAGGTGAAATTGAGTCATCAAAAACCATTCATCTTCAATTTGATGTTATTCGTATGGAGCAGAAGGATGATATTGCAAAAGCTGAATTTTCTAATTACCTCAGTCCAACATCCATGGTACCGGTTGATGGGAGATTTGAAAATATATTAGATGAAAATGGTCTGTCACATGGGAATATGCGAGGAATTTACGATTTTGTATTGGACAAGATGTCCTATGGAAAACCAAAAGTTTCAGGAGATAAATACGCCAGAAAATTCCCTGTTGCATTATCCAGCTACCTATCTGGAGAGGGTTGGGGTCGTGGAGATGCCAATTATGCCTGTGATGTTGGGGTTGGGAATTGTACAGATTTTCACTCTTACTTTATGTCATTATCCCGATCATCAGGCGTCCCCGCAAGATTTCACATGGGTTTTCCTATCCCGGATAATAAAGAAGGGGATATTTCCGGTTATCATTGCTGGGCGGATTTCTATGACTCTGAAAAAGGATGGATTCCTGTTGATATTTCAGAGGCAGATAAACACCCTGAATTAGCAGATTATTACTTTGGAACCATTGATCCTCATCGCGTCGAATTCACAATTGGCCGTGATCTGAAACTGGAGGAACTATCAACTGGTACTACAAATTATTTTATATACCCTATTATGGAAATAGATGGAGTTCCATCTAATTCATTTATAAAAAGATTCTCCTATAATAATCTGTAAATATTGATTTTCAAAATGTTCGAGCATGGAAAATCAATATTTGAATTATCTCTTTAAGCGGCATGATCAATAATATTTTTTTATAATCGAAAAATATGATTTATTAATTCCTAAATATCCTCAACGATGAACAATTTTCCATGCAAAGGTTATTATTTTCTGAGATTTTATAAAATTGACCTGTTTTCATTATAAAATGTAATATAAATGGTTTTGTAAATTTTCTGGTTATATTTTACCAAGTAAAAAACAAATAGTAGGAATATGGAAAACTCAAATCAAAAGTATAGATTAGTCACCCGCAGTGATTTTGATGGATTAGCTTGTGCCATCTTATTAAAAGAAATAGATCTGGTGGATGAAATTAAATTTGTTCATCCAAAGGATATGCAAGATAAGATTATAGATATTACTTCCAATGATATAACCACAAACCTACCCTATGTTAAAGGTGTGTATCTTGCCTTTGATCATCATCTCAGTGAAACTATTCGTGTTGGTGGAAAACTGGATAATCATATTATTGATCCTGATGCACCTTCTGCAGCAAGAGTCGTTTATGATTATTATGGTGGTAAGAGTACATTTCCTAATGTTAAAGATGATATTATGGATGCTGTTGATAAGGCAGATGCCGGTCAATTTAGCGTTGAGGAGATATTATTCCCTGAAAAATGGATTCTACTTAATTACATAATGGATGCAAGAACAGGTCTTGGTAGATTCAAAAAATTCAGAATTTCCAATTATCAATTGATGATGGAGTTAATTGATTTTTGCCGAAACCATACAATTGAAGAGATTATGGAACTTCCCGATGTAAAAGAACGAACTGAATTGTATATAGACCATCGCGTAAAATTTGAAAATCAATTAAAGATGAATTCCAAGGTGTACAATAACTTGGTTGTGATTGATCTCACAAACGAAACTATTCTTTATACTGGCAATCGATTTCATAAATATGCATTATATCCAAAATGCAATATCTCAATTGTTAAAATGTGGGGTTTCCAAAAACAGAATATCGTGTTTGCAGTTGGTGGTTCAATCATTAACCGAACATCAAATACTAATATTGGCGAGTTAATGTTGAAATATGATGGTGGCGGTCATTATAATGCCGGGACTTGCCAAATCGATATAAATGACGCAGATCGGGTTTTAAAAGAACTCGTTGAAACAATTACTGCAAATGGCTAAATACTTTTAGTTTTCAAATATGCAATACTTCAAGGCTCTATTTTTTTGGAGCCTTTTTTATATTATCAAAATTATCTAGAATTCTACATACTAAAAACCGGTATTAAATAATTTAAATTAATCTCTATTCTGAAATTACATTTTATTTCCACATGTACAATTTTCTTGAGTAAGTTTTGCTATAGAATCACCACAATATCAAGATCCAATCGCAGGAATATTTTCTCTTCCACACTGAGAATTAATATGATTAATATGAAAAAGTATTTTTACTTCACTGATCTCCATATTTGTGCAATGATTTATTTTAACTATGGATAATCAAATACAATCATTAAAAACACTTCTCTTACAGATTAGAGAAACGCCTCATGTCTGCCATGAAGAGCTTCAGAGCTTTTCAAAATACTCAGGATTAAATACTGAGCAAATAAACGTTTTTAATATGTTTCAAAACCCTGATTTTGAACCTGAGATTGTCAACGGCTATGATGGTATATTTGTCGGTGGTGCAAGTAAAGCAAGCGTCCTTGAACCCGAAAACTTCCCATTTATACTAAATGCTCAGAAATTATTGCTGTATTGTATTAAAAATGATATACCTGTTTTTGCTTCCTGTTTTGGATTCCAGCTTGCCGTCATTGCACTCGGTGGAGAAATTATTCGTGATGTGTCAGATTATGAAATGGGAACCATTGAAATCACCAGATCAGCAGAGGTCTATGACGATCCAATATTTTCCTCTGTACCAAGACAGTTTCTAGCTGTTGCTGTTCATAGGGAACGAACAATTGCACCCCCTCAAAACTGCCAATTGTTGGCATACACTGAATCATGCTGTCACGCTTTCAGAGTAAAGAATAAGCCGTTTTGGGCATTTCAATTTCATCCTGAAGTTGATCGTGATATACTTATTCAACGGCTCACAGTTTATAAGTCAAAATATACTGAAAATGAGGTACATCTTAATAAAGTAATCAATTCTGCCCGTGAAACGCCCGTGTCAAATTCTCTGGCGAAAACCTTTATAGAGAATGTCGTTCTGGCAAGATAAGCTCACCAGGATTATCGGCGATCTACTGCACTATCAATTATATCTTGATTTTCTGAACCAAATACTGGGTAGGGAGAGATAGAGCAATTTATTCTAGACTTTATTTTAAAAGAAATATGGTATCGTATAAAAAAAGAAGACCCCGGAAAAACCGGGGTCTGAAGGAAATGAAAAAGATTGTGAAATTGGTATGATTTCTTGTCGATAGTCCGCTTCCCTGAATTATCTATTCTTTTTCATCTTTGAAGGCTAATTTTTCATTGTCTTTATTTGGAGTAATCTGAATAACCGGTGCATTATATATCCATCCTTTTTCACTGTCATGACTCCAATTATCTGTATCGATTTCAGGTGTTATGTCAACAACTGGCAAATGGAATACCCATCCATAAGTATCATCATAATTCCAGCAGTCCTTAGTGATCTCATTGTCACATAGATTAGCTGTATTTTCTGTGGTTGAGGCAAGGATAATTCCGGTAGTAAATAATATTGAGAGTAACACTTGCTTTAACATAACTTTTTCCTTTTTAAAATCGTTTTTCATAAACTTGTTTATTACTTGACAAAGTCTGTGCCAGAAATCAGTTTTCGGAAATAAATTTTATCCAACAATTATTATTATCAATAATTACAATAATATATTAGTTATAATAAAATATTTATGTGAAATCCATTTTCACTAAAAATAAAATCTAGTGCACGGTTGTATTACGGACAGTGTACGATTTCGAACACTTTATTTCGAGGATTAATTGAAGGACTTATTCAAAATCAAAAGGAGGGATCTTTAGAAATTGTGTTGTTCTGTGTTTACAGTAAATGATGCGAGATTAAATCAGCTGGATAGATTTCACAACCATTAAATGACTCCATTGGTGGAATCAATTTATCATTAAATATCGGTTACTGAACCTGTGAATACCTCGGCAGCATTGGATAATGTTTCTGATAATGTAGGATGGGGATGAATAGTGAGCCCGAGATCTTCCATATCGGCTGCCATTTCCATACCGAGAACACTTTCAGCGATAAGTTCTCCAGCGCCTGAACCAACGATGCCAACACCAATTATCCTGCCAGTATCCGGATCTCCAAGTACTTTGGTTTTGCCTTCATCTATCCCAAGTGCTAATGCTCTTCCACTTGCAGACCAGGGAAATTCAGCCTTTTTGTATGGAATGTTATTGGTCTTGCATTCTGTTTCTGTCAATCCTGCCCAGGCAATTTCAGGATCAGTATATATCACAGCCGGTATTGCAACTGGATCAAATGCTGATGGTTTACCAGCTATAACCTCTGCGGCAATTCTGCCTTCTGCAGTGGCTTTATGAGCAAGCATTGGATCACCAGTAAGATCACCTATTGCATAAATCCCAGGTATATTGGTTTGTTGTTTATCATTTACAATGATGAAACCTCTATCATTCAACTTGACACCAATTTCTGATAGACCAATATTTTCGGTGTTTGGTTTTCGGCCAACTGAGATCAGAACTTTGTCAAATGTATTATTAAACTGTTTTGAATCTTTTTCAAATGTGACCTTTATGCCTTCTTCGGATTTTATGAGGGAAATAACTTTTGTTGAGAGCATAATTTCATTGAATTGTTTTTTCAATTTATTGAAAAGGGGTTTCACCATATCAGGATCAGCACCTGGAAGGAGTGACGGCATAAACTCAACAACAGAAATTTGAGAACCAAATGCACTATAAACCGTACCCAATTCAAGCCCGATATAACCACCGCCAATAACCAACATTTTATCTGGGACATTTTCAAAAGCCAGGGCGGTAGTAGAATCCATGATATCCTGATCAGGGTTTGGGAATGAAGGAATCCAATTTGGCCGCGATCCGGTAGCAATGATACAATGATCAAATCGAATAATTTGAGTATCATCATCCAACTTGACAAATATTTCATTTGTTGAATTAAATGTAGCCTTACCATTAAAGGTTTGAATATTTCTTCTTTTTGTAAGAGATTCTATACCGAAGTTGAGTTTCTTTATGACTTTATTTTTCCATACTCGTACTTTGTCATAATCTATCTCTGGTTGTTTATAAACAACCCCCATACCAGCCAACTCAGCTACTTCGTTCATAGATTTTGATATATGGAGCAAAGTTTTAGATGGGATACATCCTCTATTCAGGCAGACACCACCCAATTCTTCACTTTTGTCAATTAGAACTACTTTTTTGCCAAGATCAGCGGCCCTGAATGCTGCAGTATAACCTCCTGGTCCAGCACCGATTACAACGAGTTCTGTAGTAATTATGTTACTCATATTAGATGATATCCAATCCATTAATTAACGATATATCGCTTAGTAATCTTGCAATGAAACGTGTGAATCTGGCAGCTGCAGCGCCATCAATAACACGATGATCATATGATAATGAATAGGGCAGCATTGTACGGGCTATAAATTTCTTACAATCAAATACTGGCTCAATATTATATTTGCTGATTCCTAAAATAGCTACTTCGGGTAAGTTTACAATTGGACTAAAATAAGTGCCGCCAATACCACCAAGACTGGTAATTGTAAATGTTGAGCCTTTTAGTTCATCCGGTTGTATTTTTCGATTACGGGCACGATTGCTTAAATCAGATAATTCTAAATTCAATTCCTTAATATTTTTCTTATCGGCATTTTTTATCACCGGCACAACCAACCCAGATGGTGTTTCTACAGCAATGCCAATATTATAATATTTTTTCAAGATCAGTTCATTACTGGCTGGATTGAGGCTGCTATTGAAATCTGGAAATTCCATCAATGATTGTACAACTGCTTTTATCACGAACGGTAGTAAGGTAAGTTTTGTATCCTGTTGGATTGAGGTATTTTTTAATTGTTTTATAAGATCATTTACATCCGTGATATCCGTTTTATCAAATTGTGTCACATGTGGGATTGTATTCCATGAGCGGGTGAGGTATTCCCCAGTGAGTCTCCTAATTTTATTGAGCGGAGTTTTTTCAATATCTCCCCAGGTACTAAAATCTGGAAGTGGTTCATGTGAAATTCCGCCAGGTATATTTCCAACGAGAATAGATTTAATATATTTCTGAACATCCTCCCTGGTGATGCGATTTTTTACCCCAGTTCCTTGGACACGGGCTATTTCGCATCCCAATTCCCGAGCAAATTTCCTCACAGATGGACTTGCCAATGGTTTTTTTATTGAGGATCTATCAATATTCTGTTTTGGCTTTTTTGGAGTAATGCTTTGTTCATGAGTTGATACATCTGGTATATCATTAGATTTATCTGCAACAGCATGATCTTCTTCTGCCTTGATCTCTTTAGCTGACTCCTTTATATCATTTTTTACTACAGATTCCTCTAATTCAGCTGATTCAATTGTTAGTAGTATTTGCCCTTCGGAAATATTCTCTCCGGTTTTGACAAATACCTCGATGATCTTCCCCGATTCAGTTGCTGGAATTTCCATAGTAGCTTTATCCGACTCCAGAACAATAATAATATCATCAATTTTCAATGAATCATTTGGCTTTACCAGCACATCGCTGACCTCCACCTCGTTGATACCTTCCCCTAGACTTGGGAGCATAATTTCTTTTATCAATTGAAACTCCAATTACAATTTAATCCCAACGACTACATCTCAAGGGGATTTGGTTTTTCTGTGTCAATTTTATATTTCTCTATAGAATTCAGTACTACCGACTGATCAAGTTTTCCTTCTTTATACAAAGCATTTATTGCAGATAACACAATATAGAATCGATTTACTTCGAAAAATTCCCGCAATGATTCACGATTATCACTTCTACCGAATCCGTCGGTTCCCAACACACTAAATGAACACGGTATATATGCAGCAATCTGCTCTGAAACAAGTTTAACATAATCTGAAACCGCAATAATTGGAGAACTACAGTCACCTAGATTTTTATTTAACCAACAGGTTTTTTGTTTTTTATCTGGATGAAGAGTATTCCATCGTCTTATATTTTCAGATTCTTTTCTTAACTCGCTATAGCTGGTTACACTCCAGATTTCTGATGTTATATTCCAATCCTTTTCAAGTAATTCTGCGGCGGCTTTTGCTTCCCTAAGTAGCGACCCACTTCCTAGAAGTCTCACCTTTGGCATATTTGGTTTTGCTTTCTGGATACAATATAACCCTTTGACTATACCATCCTGGGTCTTTTCAGGCATTTCCGGATGGGAATAGTTTTCATTTTGAACAGTAATATAATAGAAGATATCCTTGCCATTATGATACAATTGTTTCAGACCATCCTGGATAATTACTGCAAGTTCATAAGAATAAGCAGGATCGTAGGCCTTTAGATTTGGAACAACAGAGGCGGCGAGTAAACTATGTCCGTCCTGATGTTGAAGCCCTTCTCCAGCAAGCGTTGTTCTACCAGATGTGGCTCCAATGAGGAAACCCCGTACGCGCATGTCTGCTGCTGCCCAGATGAAATCCCCCACTCTCTGAAAACCAAACATGGAATAATAAATATAAAACGGTATCATATTCTTACCATAAGTACTATGAGCCATTCCTGCGGCAATGAATGATGAAATTGCCCCAGCTTCTGTTATACCTTCCTCCAGGATCTGGCCCTTTTTATCTTCGCGATAATATAAATACTGATCGGAATCTACAGGATCATAAATCTGACCTACATGAGAATATATTCCCAATTGCCTGAATAATGGGTCAATGCCAAAAGTCCGTGCCTCGTCAGGGATAATAGGGACAATATTCTTGCCTATTTTTTTGTCTTTTGTTAAGAGGGTAAGTAATTTTACAAAAGCCATTGTAGTTGAAAATTCCCTGTTGCCTGATCCGGCTAGCAAAGATTTAAAGCTATTGAGATCCGGCGTATCCAATTTCTCAGCACCATGTCGTCTTATGGGTTGAAATCCACCTAATTTTTGCCGTCTCTCTTTTAGATATTTAATCTCAGGAGAATCTTTTCCAGGATTATAAAAAGGTGCTTTTTTACATTCATCATCAGAAAGCGGTATATCAAATCTTGACCGGAAATACAGCAATTCATCTTCATTTAATTTTTTCTGGGAATGGGTAATATTTCTGCCCTCTCCCGCTTCACCCATGCCATAACCCTTGATAGTTCTGGCCAAAATTACGGTGGGTTGATTTTTATGTTCAGTGGCTTCAGCAAAAGCAGAATAAACTTTTGCAGGGTCATGCCCACCCATTCGTAATTTCCATAATTCATCATCGGTAAGATGCTCCACCATCTTGACAAGCTGAGGGTAGGCACCAAAAAAATGTTCACGAATATGTTTGCCACTCTCAACAACATATTTTAGTGAGTGTCCATCAACAATTTCATCCATACGTTTTACCAGAGTTCCATCATTATCACGATCCAGCAGGGCATCCCAATCAGAACCCCAGACCACTTTTATCACATTCCATCCAGCGCCTCTGAAAGCACCCTCTAGTTCCTGTATAACTTTACTGTTTCCACGGACAGGACCATCTAGTCTCTGAAGATTACAATTCACTACAAAAATGAGATTATCAAGCTTCTCGCGGGAGGCAAGAGTAATTGCCCCGAGAGCTTCAGGTTCATCCATTTCACCATCTCCAAGGAAAGCCCATATTTTACGACCTGAATCCTTGATAATTTCCCGGTCAGCCATGTATCTCATAAATCGGGCCTGGTATATTGCCATAATTGGACCCAGACCCATTGAAACTGTGGCAAATTGCCAAAAATCAGGCATTAACCATGGGTGAGGATATGAAGATAGTCCACCATATTCTTTTAACTCTCTTCTGAAATTATGTAATTTTGTGTCTGTAAGCCTGCCTTCAAGATAGGCGCGAGCATACAAACCCGGTGAGGTATGCCCCTGGAAAAAAATTAAATCCCCTCCCGATGGATCATCAGGGCCTCTGAAGAAGTGATTGAATCCAACTTCATATAAAGTTGCAGCCGATGCGTATGATGAAATGTGACCACCAATACCTGGGTTATCGCGATTCGCCTTTACCACCATTGCCATAGCATTCCATCGGATGATGGATTTTATTCGTCGTTCAATTTCACGATTGCCTGGATATGGCACCTGCTGGGATACTGGGATGGTATTTACATAGGATGTATTAGCGCTATAGGGCATCCGAATACCATTTCTACGGGCAAAATCAATAATCTGATCTAATATAAAATAGGCACGATCAAGACCTTCTTCCTCGATTAGGGCTTCAATGGAATCAAGCCAATCCTGGGTTTCAAGTGGATTATTATCTTTGTAGTCTTTTATCATATTACTAATATCTTTATTCTTAAAAGTTATTCTTCTATGAAAATATTTGTCGCTGTGTCAGAGAACTTAAATGATATATTTAATCATCAATATCATCAAAATGAAGAAATTATTCGGGCGTATATTATACACAGTGTTTATCAATAACCAACGAAGATAAAAGAAGTTAAATAGGTATGAACATCTATTATTCCTCAGCTTAATTATCTATTAAATAAATTTATTATTTAGGATTTTGACTTTTCTTGCTTTCATGATTATTATCATAAAATCTTTGAGTTGGATAGGCAAAATCAATATTATTGAGTTCTTTAAATTCCGTGAGTATATCTTCCCAAATCGCCTGTTCACTAATTCGACGGTATCGTGGGTTTATCAAATATCGTACAGTTAGTAATACTCCAGAGTCTTTTACTGTAGTATAAACAGTAGGAGCAAGTGTTCTCTGAAAGATCATATATTTTTTTGCAGCTTCTTTT
>Ga0233431_1001861_pt1 | contig 33132 bp, 37 predicted proteins | sample SI_118_April2016_FD_179867 | JGI IMG/M metagenome (GOLD analysis project Ga0233431, IMG submission 179867) | Seawater microbial communities from Saanich Inlet, British Columbia, Canada - SI_118_April2016_200_MG | ecosystem: Environmental > Aquatic > Marine > Inlet | place: Canada: British...
GGCGCTGGCCGCCTGGTACGCGCCGCACCTTGAGGCGTGGGACAGACTCGCTGCTCCGTCGTCGTCGCTCTACTTCTGGGGACTGCCGGAGGGGTGCGCTCGGATGCTGCCGCACGTCGAGGATGCTGGGTGGCGCTACCATCACCGCGTGGTCTGGCACAAGGGGGTTGCTTCGCTCGCAGGGAAGTCGATGTCCGGCGTGAGGGGCTGGGTCACCGCGTCGGAAGACTGCTACTTCTACGTTCGCGAAGCTGTCGATATCTCGGCGCTTGCTGCGGCCGGAGTGACCGGAGGGGTTGACGGCATTGCCCATACCTCTCTTGGCGCAGCAGCAGGGGCAGACGAGCGGAACTCCGTCCGTGCGTTCATCTGCGCGGAGTGGCGAGGCCGGGCAGGCCTCAACAACCAGCAGGCGAACGAGGCTTGTGGAGTCGCGGAGATGGCCAGCCGTCACTACTTCGGGCCATCGCAGTGGTGGCTCCCCACGTGGGAGCACTACCAGAACCTCGCAGCATACGCGGCAGCCAATGCGCCCGAAGTCGATCGCCCCTACCTCGTGACCGAAGCCGTGTGGTCTCGCCGTGGCGGACTCCGAGAGTCCTACGAAGCGCTCCGAGAGTCCTACGAAGCGCTCCGAGAGGAGTACGAGGCGCTCCGAGAGGAGTACGAGGCGCTGCGGTATCCGTTCACCCTCCCGCAAGGCGTCACCGACGTTTGGACGGGGTTGCCGGTCAACCGCACGGGGCGACACTCCTGCGCGAAGAGGGACGACCACACAGAGCGCATCGTCACCGCCAGCAGTCGCCCCGGTGACCGCGTGCTGGAGCCGTTCGGGGGTGGTGCGCCTGTGCTCCGAGCGTGCAGGAAGTTGGGGCGGTCCTGCGACAGCATCGAGATCGACCCGGAGTGGCACGCGCGAGCGGTGGCGAGCATCGAGACGAGGCCGGAGGCTACAGCGACCAAGACGCAGCCCAGCCTGTTCGGTGCACCCTGATGATTCTCTACTCCTCCGGCCTGTTCGTCCCCCGCGACCACCCGCGAACCCAGGTACTCAAAGACCGTGCCACCCTGCGCAACCCCGCGTACGACGAGCACGAGCAAATGGTCCGCGCCCGGGTCCGCTCCCGCATGGCGCCCAAGCCGCCGAAGACGATCACGACGTGGCGCACGATCCCCGCGCCCCACCCGTGGGCCGGCGGGACGCTGTTCCCCAGGTGTCTCCCGCTCGACGACTGCGACCGCGCCGAGTTGGTCGACGGCCGCAGCCAGGGAGACCCGATCAACGCCCAGCTCTCCGCTAGCACCACGCTCCGTGACTACCAGACCGCAGCCTGCGACGACTTCACCGAAGTCGAGACCGGCGTCGTGGTGTTCCCCTGCGGCGGTGGCAAGACGACCACGGGCGTCGGTCTGATCGCTCGACTCAAGACAAGGACGCTGATCCTGGTGCACACCGTCGACCTTGCCGAGCAGTGGGTGGACCGGCTCCGCGAGCAGCTGACGGGGATCACCGTTGGAGTCGTCGGCGACGGCCGGCGCGAGTCAACTGAGGACGTGGTCGTCGCGACGATCCAGACGCTCTCGCGATGGGACCTGCCGGAGCTCTACCGCTGGGGCCGCGGGTTCGGGCTCGCGGTGCTCGACGAAGCGCACCACGCGCCGGCTGAGTCGTTCCTGGGCGTCCTGATGGGTCTCCCCTGCCGGTACGTCCTGGGATTGACCGCGACGCCGGAGCGCGAGGACGGGATGACCCCGCTGCTGTGGCAGGCGTTCGGCGGGATCGCGTACCAGGCGACACGTGACCAACTGATCGACGTCGGCGCCATCCGACCCGCTCGGCTGACCGTCGAGAAGACCGGGTGGACGACTCGGTCGCACGTCGTCAGGTACGAGAAGACCTGGACGCCGGTCCACGCTGCCGACGCGAAGCAAGCCCGGGCGGACGGACTGCCGGTCAAGCCACGTCGCTACGACGCTCAGATCGCGGAGCTGGTCGGGGACGCCGGCCGCAACGCCAGGATCCGCCAGCTCGTCGCGGGTCGAGTCGTCGCGGGGCACTCGGTGATCGTCCTGTCCTGCAGGGTCGAGCACTGCCGCCAGTTGGCGCGCGACCTGTCCGCGGAGGGTGTGCCCGCCGAACCGCTCGCGGGGCGACAGACCGCCGGCGAGGTCAAGCGGATCCTCGACCGCGCCCGCGCTGGGGTGACGAAGGTGCTCGTGGGGACGACGAAGGCTGACGAGGGGCTCGACGTTCCGCGCCTGTCGTGCGGGGTGCTCGTGGCTCCGGCGAAGAAGCTGGGCCGGGTGACTCAGAGGCTCGGTCGAATCGAGCGTCCGGGGGATCTGGAGCCGGAGTGGATCGACCTGGTCGACGACTTCCCCAGCGCGGCGAGGGCATGGCGGGCGCGGCGGAAGCTGTATCGGTCGCTGAAGTTGGTGGGGGCGGAGTGATGCGCGAGTGGGCCGGCCTGATCATCGACCCGGAGTCCTACTGCGACGAGCACAGGGCGATGCTCCGCGACTCCCATTACCTCGCGCTGCCACCGCCTGGGGCTCTGTTCGCACCCGCCGTCCGGAGGGCTGAGGTTGGCATCGGCGGGCCGCGCGGGTCTGGTCCGCTGCTCGGTGTCTGCTTGGTCGGAAGGCCTGTCGCTCGACGCCTTCCGCAAGACGGCATGACCGGCGAGGTGACGCGACTCGTGCTTCGAGACGGACTTCCCTACGCGACAGCTTCGGCGGTGCTTCGTCGAGCGGCGGAGGTCGGGCGGTCCCGTGGAATGATCGCGCTGATTGCCTACCACGACCGCGCTCGGCACACGGGCTGCATCTACCGCAAAGCCGGGTTCAAGAAGGACGGGGAGACATTTGGTGGGCAGTGGGGGAATCGTCCAGGGCGTGAACAGTCGGCTCGACCGAAGCCGGAACCGAAGCGCCGATGGAGGCTCGCGCTGTGATCAGGCCTGTGCGGGAATCCAGGACGCCACGGGGACGCCGGTCGCCGCTTCGATCTTCGCCGCCATGTTCAGCGACGGCGAGCGGTCACCGCGGAGGATGTCCTGCACCGTGCGCGGCCGACAGTTGATCTGCCTCCCCCACTTGTCGATCAGGTCGGGCCGTGCCGCTGCGACCTCGTCCGCCAGCTCGAGCAGGGTGAGACCCCTGTCGGCCTTGTACGTGGCGAGCAGCTCCATACCCGGGACGGTATTCGTCATGTGGGCAGGGTACACCCGGAGCGTTCTTGCGGACAAGGACCGAGCGCCCGCACCTGTGGACAGATTCTCGTGATTGCCTGTTGACCTATCGCACGCTCCGCGCGTACATTCTCACTGGTCGCCCGGTCGGGGCTGCCGCCGAACAATCCTGGAGACTTCATGCCTGAGACCAACCCCTTGAACAACCCGACTTCTGAGTTGCTGTTGGCGCTCGTCGAGGTGCAGCGGACGATTCAGCCCGTGCCCGAGGACAAGGTGCGGAACGACAGCGGAGGGAAGTACCCCTACGCGAGCGGCCCGGCCGTCGTCGAGCACACCAAGGCGGCGCTGAGGGCACAGGGCCTCGTGCTCGTGGTCACCTCGACGCTGTGCAGCCCGACCGAGTCGGTGCGCGGCGTGGTTCGGCTCGAAGGGGTCGTCCTGCACAACGAGTCGGGCGGGTCGCTCCCGCTGGCCTTCGAGCTGCCCTACGTGGCCGGCAAGGGTCGCCCGGACGACAACGTGGCGCTTGCCTCGATCACGAAGGGCCACGCGCGCATGCTTCGCCTCCTCCTGGCGGTGTCCACGGGCGCCGACGCGGACGACGACGTCGAGGCGGACGCTGAGCCCGCGGCTCCGGTCGCGAAGGCCCCACCGGTCGCCACGGCTGCGAAGTCGGCGAAGGTCGAGGAGCCGCCCGAGACGAAGCCCGCACCGAAGGCCAAGGAGCCCGAGCCCGTCAAGGAGCCCGAGCCCAAGGCAGACACCCCCACCAAGGTCGGCAAGCCCGGCAAGGGCAGCAAGCACAGCCGTCTCCCCGCGCTCGGCTCCGTTCTGGAGCCCGCCCCGTCGCCCGCTGAGGACTGCAAGCGGTTCAAGGCGGCGGCGAAGCGCCTGGGCCTCGACCTGGACATCGCCGCCACGGCCGCCAGCCGCGTCCCCGAGGGCGGGAAGCTGCGCGAGACCACCGGCACGCGGTTCAACTACGCCGACGCCGAGCGCGACGGGCTGCTCGGCGTGCTGGCCGATGACCTCGAAGCGACGATCGCGGACCTCAAGTCCCGCAAGGTGCACCCCGTGAAGTCCGGCTGGACGGCTGCGGTCACCGAGTGGGGCAAGGACCAGATCACCTACTGACTACACACCGGCGGCGGGAGCTGCTGACGACAGGGAGAACGACGAGATGGCGATCAAGAACAGCGGATACGGCGAGAAGGTCACGGTCGGGTACGACGAGGTGTCGAAGCGCGAGACCAACGACGACGGCAGCGCGAACCCCGCAGGCAAGGCCCTGGAGTACCGGGAGTCGGACACCTTCGACAACGGCGAGCACTTCGTCGAGGTCGTCGGCCTGAGCGTCTTCGAGGACAAGAACGGCGACGACTACCGCAGGGCGTGGTTCCGAGCGGTCGACGGCAAGATGATCCGGGACTTCGGCAAGGTGACCTCGAGGAACATGTTCCTCCTGGACTCCATGATCCTGGGAATCTTCGGCAAGGTGCTGCCGGTCGAGGAGATCCAGGGCCCGAGCGGCCGGATGCCGACGAAGACGCGCACCGAGGCGCTCGGCTGGTGGGTCAAGATCAAGGTGGACACCGACGAGGCGTACGAGGGGCAGAACGTCCGCGTCATCGATGGCCGGTGGAAGGCGCCGGACAGCGCGACGCCCATGTACGACCACAAGACCCACGAGGCGACCGGCAAGGTCCCGACCAGCGCGCTCGTCGACGGGTCTTCCGAGGAGTCCAGCGACCAGGACTGGTAGCGCCCAACGAATCGGCGCGGCAGCCCCGACCTGACCCCTCTCGCCTCTGCCGCGCCGTCTCCCCTCCCCAGGCGAGAGGGGTCATTCGAGTGCAGATTCGTTCCCCTGCCCACCGCATCCGGTAGGGGGTCCCTGTCGGGTCTGCACTCGAATGACCCAAGTGGTCGAAGGGACCGACAACATGATCGATTCGAAGGGCTACGGCCAGATCCCCGCCAACCTCCACGAGATGCCGGTCGCCGAGTTGCGACCGGTCCTGGTCCAGCTCCAGCGCCAGCGCACGGACCTGGTCGACCATCTCGTCGAGGGCAGGGAGATCAGGGACTCGCACACGGAGATCGTCAAGCGAGCGAAGGCGGACGCGGAGAGGGTGGCGCTGTCGACGCTGCCGCCGGCTCGCGGGAAGGACGCCCCGGCCGTGTCGGCGGTCAAGTCCTTCGTGGACGCGGACGCCCGGGTGAACGCGGCTGTTCGCGCGGCTGCTGACCACTCGCGCCTGTCCGCGGACATCGGTGACCGCCTGGGCTCGGTGCGCTCCGGCCTGCGGGTGGTCGACCGGCTGCTGGAGACGGCAGTGCACGGCGACGACCTGCCGTCCGAGGACTGGTAGCCATGACCCGCGTCGCCCACCTCGCCGACCTCCACCTGTGCGAGCGGGTCCGGTACGAGGGCACGCTCCGGTGTCTCCGAGTCTTCGTGGATCAGGTCCGCTCCCGAGGCGCCGACATCGCCGTCATCGCTGGCGACCTCGTCGACCCTCGCAGGGCACCCGCTCGCGCTACCCCCACCGAGCGCAACGCCCTGGCCTTCCAGCTCCGACGACTGGCCAGCGAGTGCCCCGTGGCGGTCGTGCGAGGGAACCACGACGCGCTCGGCGACTGGTCGTTCCTCTCGTCGATGCGAACGGCTGGGAACCCCGTCTACTTCACCGAGTGCCCGAGGCCGACCATCTGGGCAAACCGCGGGCTGATCGGAGAGGTCGGCGTGTGCATCGTCTCGATCCCCTGGATCTCCCCCCGCGACTTCGCCTCCCAGGCCAGGGCGCTTGACCTCGACATCGACGAGGGGCACGCCTGGACCGGCGAGGCGATCAGCCGGATGCTCGACAAGATCCGACCGGACGTCGAACAGCTCCGACAAGAGGGCATCCCGATCGTCGGCGTCGCCCACGCCTCGATCCGCGGCGGCCGGCTCGGCAGCGGTCAAGTCCTGGTCGGCGGCGAAGTCCAGCTTCCGCGAGAAGTCCTCGACGGCTTCCCCTTCGACTACCTCGCACTGGGCCACCTCCACGAGCGGCAGCAGGCTACGGCGCGCGGGTGGTACAGCGGTTCGCCCAACCGGCTGGACTTCGGCGAGGCCGGGAAGCCGTGCAGCTGGAACATGGTCGAGGTCGAGCCGGGCTCCGAGCCGGTGGTCGAGTACGTCGACCTTCCCGCTGACGAGCTGGCGACGATGACGGGGATCGTGCACGAGGGCGACGACGGGATTCGGTTGGACCTGTCGACGGAGCACGCCCCCGAGGATCTGGCCGGCGCTGAGGTCCGGTTGCGGCTCGTCGTCCCCGAGGGGCTGGCTGGCGAAGACCTCGTCGCGCAGGCGATCCGAGATGTCGAGAGCCGTGGCGCAACGGTGGTCGTCCAGCGCATCCCAGTCGCCGCGCTCCGTGCCCGTGCCGGGTCGGAGGAGATCGCCGCAGCACCGTCGGCGCGGGCGAAGGTCGAAGCTTTCCTTGGGCAGCGCGATCACTCGGCGGCCCAGGTCGCGCGGGTGCTCAGGCTGCTCGACGACATCGAGGGAGAGGTCGGATGATCCGCGACAAGCGAGACGACAACAGGACGACGGACAAGGCTGCGGTCCGTGACTTCCAGCGGTCGATTCGCGACCTGATCTGCGACTGCGGAGAGCTGCCGGATCGTGCTGTGGACTTCGGCGACAGCGTCGAGGAAAAGGCGTGTGGCATCCTGGAGACGGTGAAGTCCAGCGGCTCGTTCACGCGTGCGCAGGAGCGAGCGATCGAGAACATGCAGGGCGGCGTTGACCGCTGGATCAGACGATGAGCGGCGCGCGCAAGAAGGAATGCCGCCCTGGTCGCGGGCGCTGCCGTGTCCGGCGAGAGCTTGAGATAACCGCCTCGATCAACTGGGTCGAAGGCGCGTGGTGGATGGTCAACTATCCGGCTCAGTTCGACCTCGTCGCCATCATCGTCTACTGCCCGTGGTGCGGGCGCCCGCTCGGAGGCAAGCCGTGATCCTCCACCGAATCGCCCTCCGCGGCCTGACGTGCTTCCGCGACGAGACCTCCGTCGATCTAGACGATCTCCCGCAAGGACTCGTCGCCGTCTCCGGCGCGAACGGCGCAGGCAAGTCGACGCTCCTCGAAGCGGTGATCGTCGCCATCTACGGAACGTTCGCCAGCCGACCGGGCTCCGTCTACGACTACTGCTCTGGTCGCGACGCCTTCGCCGAGGTCGACGTCACCCACGGCGGCCACCGCTGGCGGTTCCGGCGGTTGATCGACACCGTCAAGCGAGGCCAGGAGATCCACATCTGGAAGGATGACGAGCCGCAGACCGAGGGGAAGACGGGCGAGGCCAAGAAGATCCTCGCCGACCACTTCCCGCCGCTCCGGCAGCTGCTCGCGACCGCCTTCGCCGCGCAGGGTGGCGGCGGCGCGTTCCTGTCCCTCGGGGCCACGGAGCGCAAGGCGCTGGTCGTGACGATGCTGGGGCTCGACAGGATCCAGGAGCTGGCAGAGCAGGCAGCAGAGCGTCGCAGGGAGTCGATCGGGAAGGTCGACACAGCGCGAGCGCTGAGCGAGGTAGCAGCCGAGCGGGCCGGGCGTCTCGCCGAGTTGCGCGACGATCTGGACCGAGCCGAGCGAGCAGCTCGAGCGCACGCCGATGCGATCGTCGAGGTCCAGCGCGAGGAGCGGGAGGCGCGTCGGGAGTTCGACGCCGCGGTCGCTGACGACACGAAGGCGAAGGACGCGCTCAGCGCGATCGATGTCGAGATTGCCCGGCTGTCCGACTCGCGGAAGGTTGCCGAGGCGGATCACAGTGCAGCTCTCGCCGCCCACGCCGCCGCTCAGGGCGCCGCGCAGGAGTTGGACGGACTCGGGAGCCCTGGGGAACTGCACGGGCTCAGGGAGCGTCTGGCGGAGCTGGACGACAGCATCAGGTCCGCGTCGGAGCGAGTCAGCGAAGCTCAGGTCGAAGCGGACCGCGCCGGCCACGCTGCCGACCGTGCACGGACCACGCTCGCAGCGCTGGAGTCGGAGCGCCGCCGCCTCGGCTCGCCGGACGTGACCGGCGCGACGGCGCTGGTCACCGCGTCAATCGACGCTGGCGAAAAGCGGGAAGCCCTGGCGGATGGCCTGCGAGCGGCAGATCGCAAGGTCCGTGATCTGGATGGCTCAGCGTCTGAGGAGGCGCGGCTCACCCGTGAGCGCGACGACGCCGACCGGCGCGGGAAGCTGGTCGACGATGTCCCGTGCGGCGGCGTGGCGTTGACCAAGATGGTCTTCGACGGACAGGAGATCGAGTCCAAGGAAGAGCGGATCGACTGCTCGACCTGTCCCCTGCTGACCGAGGCGATCACCGCTCGCGCACAGCTGCCCGACCTGATCAGCGATCTGGAGTGGGTCGAGGGAGCTGGGACGGACCTGCCCGCAGCGCGTGAAGCGTTCCGGCTGCTGGAGAAGCGGGATCAAGTCCTCGCCCGACGTGCGAACGACCTCCCTCGGTTCCGGTCCGATCTGCAACGCGCGCGAGCTGCAAGCGATCGGCTCGACGAGATCGCAGCCGAGATCGAATCGCTGCCCGACGTCGACGCCCTGCGACACGGCCAGGAGCAGGCCACGGCCGCGCTCCGTGACATCCGAGCACAGGTCAACGCCCTGTCCATCGAGCGCGCAGCCGTAGCCGCTGAGATCGCCGACCTCGAAGCCCTGGCGACCCGTCGCGACAACCTGATCGCCCTGTCCGCCGTCGTCGACGACCGCGCCGCCGCCGTGGACCGCGCCAGCGTGGCTCACGAGGCTGCCGACGACGAGGTAACCAAAGCCCTGACCCGCGTCACCGCCGCCAAGACCGACGTCGATCAGGCGAAGTCCTACAGGATCCGAGCCGGCACGGACTACACCGCCGCCGATGGAGCGAAGCGGCAGGCGGACCAGCGCGCCGACGAACTCGGTCGCACAGTCACCCGCGCACGTGGCGCCGTCGCCGCCTACGCCGACGCCGACACCGCAGCCACGGCAGCCGCTACCGCGCTCCACGACGTCGAGCAGCTGTCCGAGGACGTCGACCTTCTCGCCAGGGCGCTCGGTCGCGACGGAGTGCAGGCGATGGAGCTCGACGCCGCCGGGCCCGCGGTCTCCGACCTGGCGACTGAGATCGTGCGCGCCGTCTACGGGCCGAGGTTCGCGATCCAGTTGATCACCCAGGCGCTCCGCAAGGGCGCCGCCGGCAAGCGCGGCGAGACCAAGGAGGTCTTCGAGGTCCAGGTCACCGACGCCGACCACGCGACCACCGGCCCCGCGGAGCGCCTCTCCGGCGGCGAGCAGGTCGTGATCAGCGAAGCGCTCAAGCTGGCGCTGTCCGTGTTCGCCTCGCAGAGCGGAACCAGGATCCGGACTCTGATCCGCGACGAGTCCGACGGCGCTCTGGACGACGAGCGCGCCCACCTTTACCCGTCGATGCTTCGCCGGGCTCTCCAGCTCGGGGACTTCGAGCGAGTCCTCCTCGTCTCGCACCGGCCCGGGAATGTCGACGCATGCGACGGCGCAATCCGGGTCTCCTCTGGTCGCATCTCGACCGACTGAAAGGCAGACCATGACCTCAGACGAACGAACACTCACGTCGGACACCGTGCTCGGCTCCGACCTGTACGGGGACGGGACCGAGGTCTCGGACGTGCTCCGCAAGGAGCTCAGTTGCAAGTTGAGCACCGAGGAGCAGGAGGAGCGGCGCCACCAGGTGCTCGACCTGCTCGACGCCAAGGACGCCGTCGTCGCCGACCACGCCGAGCGCAAGGCCACGATGAAGGCGGAGATGGGCGAGGTCGACGGGAAGATCGCGAAGGCGCGCGCCCAGGCCCACAGCGGCACGGCCACGCGGGCGGTGATCTGCCACGCCGTGCACGACTTCAAGCGCTCCGTGGTCTTCGAGATGCGGACGGACACCCGCGAGATGGTGGCGAACACCATGCGCCCGATGACGGCGGCGGAACGGCAGCGCTCCCTGGTCACCGACACGGACCCGACGTCGTACGACGAGGGCAGCGCATCGGCTGAACTCGGACTTGGCCTGGACGAGAACCCCTACCCGGCCGGCTCGGCGAAGTCGATCGCGTGGGCGAAGGGCTGGAGCGAGTGGACGGACGCGGGCGACTCCACCGCCTCCGCGCTCACCGTCAAGCTGCTCGAAGCGGTCGGCGGCGACGAGGAGAAGGCACTGAACGTCGTCGAGGCGTTCAAGTCCGGCAACACCGGCAAGGCCTCCTCGCTGCTGCGGTCCTACAGCGTTCAGCACGTTCAGGAGATCCTGTCGAGCATCGGGACGGACGAGGCCGCTGAGCCGGCTTCGGTCGAGTCGATCAGTCCGGACCCGCACCCGGACGAGTTCCCGGGGAAGGCCCTGATCGTCAAGGTCGAGGGCAAGACCTTTCGCATGATAGGCAACCCCGACGACGGCGAGTGGGTCAGCGAAGACGGCGACCTGGTCATCGACGCTGGCGACACCGGAGTCGACTGGACCCTGGTCGACGAGGACAGCGTCGTGGTGGACCGCGACGACGACACCAAGCCCGCGAGCGTCGACACCGACGACGACACCGACGCTGCGGACGACGATGTCGAGGACGAGGGTCCGCCCGACGACGACGACGACGACGGCAAGGACTGGTAGAGCCCTGTGCCCACTCTGTCGTTGACCATCCACGGCGCGCCCATCGGCAAGGGACGACCGCGCTTCGTCCGAGCTACCGGGCACGTCCGAAAGGACGAGTCAACGGCAGAGTGGGAAGGTCGAGCTCGGGGGGAGGTCGCCGCGATTCTCCCCCCGAGCTGGACCCGCCTCGACGAGCCGGTGGCCCTATACACCGATGCGATCTTCGAGCGCCCCGCGAACCTGACCTGCAACCACAAGCGCCCCCACGCCCACCCCGACGACTGCTCGAAGGGTCCGCAGACGAAGCGGATCCCGTACACGCGAACGCCCGACTGGGACAACGTCGCGAAGATCACCGGCGACGCGCTCAAGCAAGCGGGTCTGGTGAAGGACGACGCCCGGGTCTACCTCGCCGGCGAGCGCGAGCAGTACGGACTCCCCGGCGAGGCCCCGCACCTGATCGCGACGATCGTCTGGGGCGCCGACCTCGCGCGCCTCCCCTGGCCTCCCGACAACCTCGAGCCCTGGTAGCCCACGATGGCCGAATACCTCCACCCACAAGCCGACGAAGACCCGACGGAAGTCGTGTCGATCCTGGAGATGGTCGCCGCCGACTTCGGCTACGACCGCGAGCAGTTGATCGGACGCTGCAGGTCGTCGAGCATGGTTCGCGCCCGCCACACCGCCGCGCTGGTCCTGCGCCGTGCTCTGGGGCTGTCCTACCCGCAGATCGGCCACGCGCTGGGAGGCCGGGACCACTCGACAGCGCACCACGCTGTGCACCGGATGACCGAGCTTGAGGAGTCGTCGTTCGCGTACCGGCTCAAGGTGGCGAAGCTGACGGTGTGCGGGTTCAACATTCGAGACGGAGGGCAGGCGGCATGACCAAATTGTTGGTCGAGCTGTGCGCCGGTACCGCGGCCCTTTCCTGGTCTCTGGTGGGGGCTCGGTTCCCCGTGTCGAGGATGGGGCGATGACTGAGGCCGAGCGGGTGGCGCGGTTCCTGGTGCTGACCGCGAGCAACCGGCTGATCCCTGGGCACGTCGACCCGGATTCGGGTAGGTGGCTTAACAGCGCGCGCCCTGGACCGAATGGCTGCTCCTTCGGCGGTGACGACTTTGCGACCCCACTGGAGTCGCTGGTCGAGCGGCTAGTCAGCCTCGGCCGTGACGTTGGCGCATGTGCTCCGAGTGCGAGCCGTGCAACTCCAGGTTCTCTAACCGGTTGTCCGACCGATCGCCGTTCCGATGATGCGTCACCTCTCGACGCTCCAGCGGTCGACCGTGGTGCAGGGCCAGGATCATCCGATGTTCCCTGATGTACCCGCGGCGGTCGACCATCTTCGGGAACGGGAAGTCTGCGGGAGCCTGCACGAGCGCATATCCGCGGTCGGTCAGCGTCCGGCCACCCTTCCACCGAGGGTGATTCGGCCCGCTGAACCGCTCCCGCGCGGCCTGCCGCTGCTCCTCGTTCATGAACCCCGGCGGCTTGATTCCAGCCTTCCGGTGCTTCGCGCTGACGAGGGTGTACCGGCACCGCTTCGAGCACGTGGCCCGGGTCTTGTGGATGAACTCGATTCCGCAGACGACACATTCACGTTTCATGCGGTAAGCATAACGCCGGGAGGCAAGCGTGGCTACCTGTAAGCTCTTGGTCGAACTTTGTGCGGGAACAGCGGCTTTCAGTTGGTCGATGGTGGGGGCTCGGTTCCCAGTGTCGAGGCAAGGGAGCAAGTCCGGCTACTCCGACGCTCTCAAGGGCGTCCTGGGCCTGCACACCGCCCCCGAGGCGTTCCTGTGGGTGGAACCCGACGAGGAGCTTGCACGCACCCTGGCCCTGCTGACGACCCCCGGCGGCCCGCAGGCGGTGGCGGAGGTGATCCGGTCGTGGATCCCGTGTCCCAACGGTCACGAGGTCGGGCAGGTGCTGTTGACGCCCTGCGAGGAGTGCTGCCCGGACGAGGGCGCCGGGATGGACCTCGACGGCTACGAGACGTGGACCTCCACCGGCAAGCAGGACGCCCGCCGGCTTTGGGATCGGCTGCGGAAGGAACGGCCGGAGCGGTCGCCGGAGCGGGAGGCTGGGCTGCTTTACATGCAGTCGAGACAGATGAATAGCCATGCTGTGACCACGTTCCGGAACGGCTACGGGTCTGTTAGGCCGAACTCAGCGCGACCGTCTACGGCAGGTTTTATGCCTGAGTTCCGCCCCGCTGTAGAGAATTTTGGCGATCGGCACCAGTGTCCGCGCCCTACCCTTTCCGATCGCCTCGACGCCCTCCCCGTCGCCCGCCACCTCGTCCTCAGCGCGTCGAACCGGCTCATCCACGCGACCACGCACCCCGACGGGACGTGGCGGAACACGGGGAACGGGGGCACGAGGTTTGGAGGGGAGTTTGCGACGAGCGCGGAGGACGTGGCGGCGAGGGTGGAGGATGCCGGGCGGTATATCTACGTCGCCGGGAACGCATGGAGGCCGGGAGAACCCGCGTCGGGATTCGTTGACCCGGAAACCGGCGGCAGGTATGGCGCGGCGAGGGTAGACGTTGCTCGGCGGCTATCGAACACCCCCACCATGCCCCCCACCTCCGTCATCTGCTGTGGAGCGGAGGAGGTCGACCCGGCGGCGGTGCTGGAGGCCTACGGGGTCGAGGGGGCGGACGTGGTCGTGTACATGGACGGCCCCTATCACGGCCGCTGCGAGGACGACGGGGCGCCGATCGACGGCTCGACCACGGGGTATCTGCACCTCTTCGGCCGCAAGGAACAGCTCGAAGTGGCGACCGCCTGGAGCGAGACGGGGGCGACGGTCGTGATCTCCGAGTGCGTGCCGCTGTGCGGGACGATGAAGCGGCTACACGGCGGCCAGTGGTGGAGCACCGAGATCACGGACACGAGGCGAGGACAGGCCCGCTCGTTCTCCACGGCCAGGGGCCGGACGGAGTGGCTGACCATGAACCGGAAGCCGGTAGCCCGGTGCGCCTGGCCGGCTCGGGACGCGCTCCCGGGGCAGGGCTGCCTGTTCGGTTGAATCGTCAGATCGGTCCGAGCTAAGGGCTGATCTCGTCCAACGCCCGGTCGATCCCGGCGCACGCTCCAGCGCCGACACCGACTCCAGCCGCGAACGCTCGCCACTGCGCGCGCCGGCACTCCTCCAGCGCTGCCACCTTCTGCCGGTCGACCTCGCTGGCGTACGTCCGATCGTCGGCGATCTGAGCCTGGAGCCGGGCGATCTCCCTGTGCAGCCTGTCGACCTCGTCCCGGATGCGGTCCCAGTCCCCGTCGGTCAGCAGCCAGCCGTGGAAGGGCGCCGGGTCCTCGGCGAAGACCTCAACGGGTCGACCATCACCGATCATCTCCTGCAACTCGGGCGCGTCGTACGCGGTGACCGGACTCCACTGGAGGTAGGACGTCAGGGCCGGCGTGCACCCAGAGAGGCCCAGGGCGACAACGACTGCGACGGCGCGGATCAGTCCCACGGGCTGCCGAAGCTCCGGGAATCGCGGTCGTCGTCGTCCACTGGCGGGATCGTGTCGATCGTGTCCTCAAGCGCTTCGCCAACCGCCCATTCGGCCGCGTCCTGGTCCGACTCCCGCTCGGTGTTGCGCGCCGTGGTCCTGACGTCGTGGAGCTGACGAGCGTCCTCCGCGGCCCGTCGAGCTCCGAGCACACGCCTGGCCCCCTCGACCGCGCTACCGCCGCCGAACAGGAGCCACGCGGCCAGCTCCTTCGCTCCGATGGCCAGCGCGACAACGACTGCGACGGCGACGGCGACGATCACCAGTCGCATCCACATGGGCAGCCCCCGGAACTTGGCGACGATGCCCACCTACTCGTCGCCGTAGCTGTCGACGGTGTCGTCCAGCGTGTCGATCGTCTGGGTCACCGACCCCCCTGTCACCAGGGCGACGGCCTTCGCAGGACCGCCGAGCCATGCGGCGAAGGCCTCGGGCAGCACCCCCAGCAGCTTGGGTACCACGGCCTTGACCGCAGGATGCAGCCACCAGCACAGCGACCCGCCAGCGACCCCAAGCATCCACCCGGCGCCGGGCGCGATCCAGCTGGGCCAGAAGGGGTTCAGCCAGCCCAGCAGGCAGCCCACCACCAGTGCCAGGATCCTGGTCAGCACCCGAATACCAGACTCCCGTAGGGCAGTCAGCTCCGGCAGCTTGTCCGTGGGTGGCTCGGCGCCCAGAATGGACCCGGCAGCCTTCCACTCATCCCATGCCTTGCAATCGGTGCGCCACTGCATCCACCAGCGCCACGCGGGCTTGAAGGCCTGCCCGATCACCCCGTAGGTGACCAGGGCGATCAGCAGGGTCTCGGCGCCCAGCAGGGTGTAGTCGGCTGCGCTCATGGCCTGTCCGTTCGGAAGTCGATGACCCTGGCCTTCGAGTGCACGGTGATCACCGCGGCGTCTCCGATGTTGCCGTCGAATGTGATCAGGTTGCCGGCCGGACTCCAGGCCAGGAACAGCGCAACGTGGCCCTTCCAGCTCGACGGCGACTCCCGCCAGAAGACGACCGTGTCCCCGGGCTGCGGGTGCTTCGTCGAGCGACCCCACTTCAACCAGGACCGCGCTGCCTTGTTGTCGGTGCCGACTCCGCCGACGAGCTCCTCGATCTTGTTGCGCAAGCTCGAGCACCACGACACCGAGTCCGGTGTGTCGCCGTCGTGGTCTTCGTCCTCTGTGGAGGCGTGGAAGTCCTGGATGACCGGGTTGTCGGCAGCCCCAGGCGCCTCGCGCACCCCCAGATATCGGAGGGCGGTCTGGAGTCGCAGCAGGTTCAGCACGTGCAGCATGGTCACCTCATGTATAGCGGAGCACCGCGGCGGCGCACCGTGCGGGCCTGCTCCATCGAACGGCCGGCAGCTCCGGCGCCTTCGAAGACGGCCAGCGCTACGCCGACGGCACCGCCACCGATCGCACCGGCAGCAGCGAACAGGGGCAGCCAGACAACGGTGAAGGCGATCCCCGTCGCGGCGGCTCGGAGGCGCCTACGCACGGGTCGCCCACAGACCGTCGAGGACGACCACCCACGCCCAGGCCGCGGTGACGGCCAGCGAGAGAGCCAGGTGGGCGAACGCTGCCGCAGACCGGAGCCGCGTCACAGCAGCCTCCAGCGCGTCCACGCGGTCGCAGAGGGAGATGACGACAGGGTGGATAGATTCGACGAACGTCAGCCACTCCGCGAGCTGGAGGTGTTCGACAGAGCACCGCCCGTCGGCGTCTCGCGCCACGCTGGTAGTGTGCTCGATTGCCTCGTCGAGGCCCGTTGTCGACGTCGCCTCAGCCAGCGCGCGCAGGGCGGCAGTGTCGGTCACGAGTCACCTCGGGCGAGGGCGGAGCTGACCATCGCCGCGCCCTCGATGGCGATGCGCTGCGAGTCGAATCCCATGCTCTCCAGATCGGCTCTGACATCCTCGTCAGAGAGAGCCAAGTCTTCCGCGACCTCCACAATCGCAAGATCGGCACGGAGGCTCTCGATCTCCCGCTGCTGGGCGAGAATGACGTGCCCGGCCCAGCAGATCGCCCGGGCTGTCTGCTCGTCGGGGCCATCGGCGTCGAGCGCACTGCCCACGCTGGCGATGGTCTCGCAGCCGTCCATCGTCCCCAGGTGGACGTCGAAGGTCCAGAGGGAAGGCTCCCACTCGTCCTCGCCGAATGGCTTGATCCCGCGGGCCAACAGGGCGTCAGCCCACGCCTTCGATCCGCGCTCGGCGACGTGGTAGCGCGACCCTCCGTCGTCAGGGTCGTAGGTGTTCCGCAGGACCGAGCCGACCAGCGCCATCTGCTCAGGGGTGAGCGGCTCCTCGTGATCGCCCGGGTCGGGGATGACGACGATCGGCGCCGCGGTGCTAGACTTCTTCTCGCTGTCCTGGTGGGCCATGTTCAACCTCCGTGGCCGGCTGGTGAGTGAAGTCGCCGGCACACTGGGACAGCCTACGACAGACCCCCCGCCCTAGTCGACCGGATTCCCCTCGTCATCGCGCGGGCGCTCCCGGTCGGCACGCCACGCCTGCCACAGAATCATCAGCCCCAGCACGGTCGGCACGGTCACGCCGAGCCACGGGTGGTCCCGGAAGATGTCGAAGACGTGGGCGAGGCCGAGGCTCATCCGATCAGCCCGTTCCACGAGCCCCAGGCGATCCCCGAGCCGAGGAGCAGGTACGCGCCGAGGAGCACCCAATAGCGGCGGTCCCAGGTTCGGCGCCAGGCCGCAGCCTCCCTGAAGTCCTTCTCGTGCACGCAGGCGTGTGGGGATGCCTTGATCGTCGCGACCTGCTCGGTCAGATCGAGGACGTGGTCGAGGAGCCCGTGTAGTTGATCGCCGCCGGTGGTCACGCCGGTACCGCGGCCAACTCCTCCGAGCGGCGCTCCTTGAGACGGAGGAAGGTGTCGTCCACCGCGTGCTTCGTCCACGCCCGCTGAGTGGCTTCGATAGCGAGCACGATTTGACCGACGCTGCAGGGCTTCAGGAGGACTTGCGAGGCGCCGAGATCAAGGCACTCCGCGAGCGCCGTCCACTCCCACCCAGACCAGACGATCACGTCGGTGCGAGGGTGCAGACGGCGGAGCCGTGACACGGCTTCCACACCGCAACCGGTCCCGCCGACGTCGAGGATGATCACGTCGCACCGATCGACGCTGAGAAGCGTCAGGCCAGCCCGCACGGCCGCAGTGGTCTCCACGTCGTAGCCGAGGGACTGCAGGCGCTCCGCTACCGGCGCGGCCTGCTCGGCGTCGTCATCGATCAGCAGGACCCGAGTCACTGGTTACCGTCCATCTGATGAATGTACCACCAGCGGGAAGCGGCCGGAGATGTTGGTGGTAGCCTCCAGCCATGTCTCTCCGCTTCGCCCTCTTCGGCGCCGCCGGCTTCGTCGCCCCGCGCCACCTCGCAGCTATCCGAGACGTCGGAGGGGCGCTCGTCGCAGCCTGTGACCCGCACGACTCGGTCGGCGTGCTGGACGCCTACTTCCCGGCGGCCGAGTTCTTCACCGGCGAGTGTGCGATGGTCCGCCACCTCCGGGACGTCGGAGTTGACTACGTGTCGATCTGCTCCCCGAATGACCGCCACGTCGGGCACATCCAAAGAGCCGCCGCGCTGGGCGCCAAGGTCATCTGTGAGAAGCCGCTGGTCACCGACCCCGCGCACCTGAGCAGGATCCGCGGCGACGTCAACTGCATCATGCAGCTCCGCCACCTGGAGCAGGTCAAGCGACTGGCGGAACCGCGGGCCGGGCGAGCGTCAGTCGAGGTCGTCTACGTCACCCGGCGCGGGCGGTGGTACGGCTCAAGTTGGAAGGCCGACGACGCCAGGAGCGGGGGACTCGTCTACAACATCGGCATCCACCTCCTCGACATGCTGGTCTACTCCTTCGGCGGTCCCCGTGGCGTCGAGGTGTCGGAGCAGTCCGAGCGGTCGGCGTCAGGAACCCTGGACCTTGAGCGGGCGGACGTCTCGTGGCGCCTGTCGATCAACGAGTCCGACCTCCCGGACGGCCACCCGACGCACGCCTATCGGAGGTTGCTGGTAGACGGCGAGGAGATCGACCTGTCCTCAGCCTCCGGCTCGCTGCACACCGCCGCCTATCGGGAGATCGTTGCTGGCCGCGGTTGGGGTATCGAGGACGTCCGGCCTGCGATCGAGCTTGCCGACATGATTCGGCAGGCTGGTAGGTGATCCGCCCCCGTCGAATCCTGGCCATCGGTGCCCACCCTGACGACGTCGAGATCGGCTGTCTGGGGTCTCTGCTGAGGTGGAAGGCCGACCACCACGCGACAGGCGCCGAGGTCCGGGTCGTCATCCTGACCCACGGGGAGCGCGGCGGCAGCGGGCGAGAGGCTGAGACCCGCTCGGCGCTGGGGTCTGTCGGGATCGAAGACGTCCGCATCCTCGATGCACCAGACGGCCATGTCGGCGAGCACGTCCCGGAACTGTCCGCGGCTATCCGTGGTCTCGTACTCGCCCACCGTCCAAACCTCGTGCTGGTTCACTCGCGGGCGGACACCCACCAGGACCACCGGGCGGCAGCCGACGTCGTGGATGCAGCGTGCCGCCGTCTGCCGGTCAGCGTGGCCCACTACTCGACGTTTTCGGCCACCGGCCGTCCGTGGAACGTGGCGATCGACGTCTCCTCGACGCTCGACAGGAAGTTGGCAGCGCTGGGGCTCCACCACTCGCAGGGGGCGCGCCCCTACATGAGGCCGGACTTCCTCCGCGCGTGGCACACCGAGCCAGTGCTGGCGGCTGCCGGGGTCGGAGCCGTGGAGTTGCTGGAGATTCAGCGGGCCTTCGGGTAGGTCACCACATCGCGCCGTGGGGCCGCTCCCTGTCGATGACCCGCGCCGGATTGCCGACCACGGCAGCTCCCGGCGGCACGTCTCGGATGACGACAGCGCCAGCCCCCACGGTCGCACCAGCCCCCACGTTGCAGCCCGACATGATGGTGGCGCCCATCCCGATCCACGCGCCTTCCCCGATTCGGCCTCGACCGAGCGTCACACCGGCAGCGACGCAGGCGTGTGGCCCGATGTCCGCGTTGTGCCCGATGTGGCAGCGGCTGTCGATCTTGCTGCCCTCGCGGATGCGGGTGTCGTCGAGGGTGCCCCTGCAGACGGTGGTCAGGGACATGATCTCGACGTCGGCCTCAAGGATGACCCCGCCGAAGTGGTGCACCTTCTGAAGCCGGCCGTCGTCGTGACGAGCGTAGGAGAAGCCGTCAGCCCCGATGACCACCGACCGGTGCACGATGACGAGTCCACGCCGGGTGACGCTGGGGCACGACGGGAGCCACAGCCCGGTCGCCACCGCGAACGCCAACCGAGGCCGCGGAGTCTCCGCAACGACCCGTCCCGTCTTCTCAGGGGCCAGCACGACGGCCACCCCGAGCCCGGCCAACCGCTCGGCCTCGGCTTCGGAGATGCCGTCCTCAGCGAAGCACAGGGAGCCGTCAGTCGCAGAGGCGAGCGAGGCGGGGAGGCCGACCGGTCGATCTTCGCCGTCGATGTCGGCAACGGCAACGCCGAGGCCGCGGATGGAGTTGAGCAGGCAGGAGACGAGCATGGGACGACGGTAGCAAGGGCTGTGACGCGCCGCACCGGTGAAGTCCCCTGTAGATAGTTACTGTTTACCGTTGACCTGCTGTCGGTAGGCGGTTACTCTCTACTCATGAGCAACGGGAACCACGGAGACAACATGAGCCGCCGACTGACCAGGACCGAGATCCTTGCCGCGATTCGCGGTGTCTACACGAAGTGCGAAGACGACGGCGCTTTCGGCAGGACGTCTGTCCATGGCGTGCCGCTGCCGGCCGAAATCTGCGACGCAGGCATCGCCCTGCGCGCGCTCTGCGACGCCAAGGTGGTCGACGCTGCTCGCTATGCACACGTCCTTAGCGCACTCCGCAACCACCATAGCAACGCCGCTCGCGTAGGACTCGACGGACAAAGGCCTGTCATGGGAGCGCGGCGACTCGATGTGCGAGCCGTCCGAAACGCGGCGCACTCAGTGAGGCGCGCTATCGCCAGCGAACTGGCTGGACGCGACGAGGCACACAACCTCGACAGCACGCCAAGTGATCGCGTCCGATGGCATCGCGAACTGCCGAGGTTGGAGCGCCACACCAGAGCCGCTCGCGCCGACCTGTTGATGGTGCTTTCGCACGCCTTCGTCCGACACTAGCCCCCACACCCCAGCGCCGGGGGATGCCGGCGCAAGGAGGAGAACATGAGCGAGCAGAAGAACATCGAGCAGCGGTACAACTTCGGACAAGACCGTGCGGCGGCGTGGCAGTTCATGCGCGACGCGGACAAGGCGGGGAACCTCGCAGGATTTCCGCAGCGGGACGCGCGCGGCGACTGGATCGTCCGGGTTGTCGAGCAGGCCCGATGACCGGCCCCGTCCCCCACCCCGAGGACTTCGTCGGACTGGAGCCGAAGAATCTCGGAGGCAACCCGAACTTCGTCACCGTTCCAGACGAGGAGCGCAAGCGGGCCGGGGTCATGTACCGGGACACGGAGGACTACATCCTCCGACTCCGCGGAGAGGCGACGGTCCGCAGCGCCAGAGAGGGCCGGAAGGTCACGCGCGCCGAGTTGGTGCGGCTCGCTGTCCGCGCGCTGCTCGACGGCTGACTACTGCTCCACCATGAGCGCGTCCTGCAGGCACCACTCCGCCGGCACCGAGTAGCGGCAGATCGTCTCTCGGACGACGTCCACAGCGATCAGCCCCCGGTTCGCGTCGAGCAGCAGCCACCGCCCTCCGCCGGCCGGTATCGCCTGCTGGACCCACTCCGCGTCGCCAGCGGCAGGGTGCTTGCCTGAGACGTCGGCGACAGACCACTCCTCGATGGTCTCGAAGTCGTCGTCCATGACCCGCCACTCTCCGCGGGTCGTCAGGGTGACCGTCCAGCCACCGTCCGGTAGCCGTCGCAGGCCATGAGGCAGGCGCCCGAGGTCGGACAGCACGCGGTCAGCGCGTCCCCACTCCGGGCCGACTCGGTAGACGGCGCCCTCCTTGCCTGCGATGAACAGGAAGCCGCCGTCCCCTGACCACACGGCGCAGGAGATGTGGGCGGTACGGCCGGAGGTGACGAGCCCCTGCTCGCCGTACTCCGACGGGTCGACCAGCAAGACGTCCATTCCGCCCCACTCCAGCCCAGCGGCTACCGTCTCGTCGTCGGTCAGCCATACCCCAGCGGACGTCGGGTTGAAGCCGTGCTCCCACGCCGACCACGCCTGGTCTCTTGAGATCACGCAGTCGTAGCCGGCTGAGGCAATCAGGCGCCGCCCCTCCTCATCGATGTCGACCGTGTGCAGGAAGGCGAACCAGCCGCCGCGAGTCGAGCCGATCTCAGCAAGGTCCCGGTTGAGATGGACGACCCGCCCGCACTCGGTCAGCAGGTAGCCGAGGCCGTCCTTGACGATGTGCCGGGGCTCCCGGAACGGCTGCGAACCCGCGACGACAGCCTCCCCACCACGAAGGTGCAGGTCCACCAGCAGTCCGTCAGCGACCGGACGCGGCGCGAGCCGTCCGACCTGCCCAGTCCGCTGGCGATCCAGCATCGACCGCCTGCGCTCGACCTGGTCCAGGCTCTTGACCGTGACGAGCCAGCGGGTGCCATCGAGGACCGGCGCGGAGGTGAATCCAGAGACGTCGATCACAGCAGCCACCTCCAGCGGACGACCTCGAAGGCCTCCGCGTAGTCGACTCCGCAGCGAGCACCGTCAGCCGTCGCGCGCACCCACGGCAAGCGGTGGTCGGTGTAGTGGCGATTGGCCTGGGACACGTAGCAGCAGATCGCGCAGCACTTGGCGTCGACGCAGTCCTCGTCCAGCTCGACCAACCCCTGAGCGGTCTGGGCGTCCTCGTTCGTCGGATGGTGGTAGCCGAGGACCGTACATCGCCGGAAGGCCCGTAGCGCCTCGCGGTACACCACCTCGTGGTCCTGGTGGGTGTCGGTGGACGACGGGATCAGGACGAGGTCTGGCTGGAAGTCATCGCGGGCGCCGATCAGCGCGTCGAGGACTGCCTGACGGTGCTCGGAGAAGTGCCGAACCGGAAAACCGAGCACGGCGCAGGCGGCCCCCAGCGACTCCGCTGCGGCCTCCTGCTCGGCTCTCAGGTCGTAGCCGTGGTTGCTCTCCTCCGCGGCGGACAGGGCCAGGATGTGGACGACCGCGCCCTCCTTGACGAGCCGGGCGACGGTGCCACCGGCCGCCAGTTCAACGTCGTCGGTGTGCGGGGAGATGGCAAGGACTCGGTGGAATCTCATCGGGGCGGCTCCAGGATGTAGGTGGGCGTCGAGCAATGACGGCTCAGGACGGAGTAGCCCTTGAGCGCCCGCGTCCGCAGCAACTCGGCCAGCCGCGCCTCGGTGTGCGCCTCAACGACGACGACCGGGAGGCAGCGGCGGATCAGGTCGACCGCGCCGCGGAGGGCCAGCAGCTCGCCGCCCTCGATATCCATCTTGATCAGGGCGAGATCTGCAAGGTCGGGGAACAGCGCGTCCAGACTCCTGGAGCGGAGTGCTCCACCTCGCGCCGGGGCAGTGCTCGCCATCCCGGTATTCCCTGCCGGCGGCTGTACGATCTTGACCCGACCGCCCTCCTTGCCGATCGGAACGTGGGTCGCGTGGCACGGCACGGGCTGGTCGCTGAGATTCTGGACGAGCAGGTCGAAGGACGGGCGGTAGGCCTCGAAGGCATGCACCTCGGTGGCGCCGCACTGGTTCGCGTACCAGACCGAGTGGGTCCCGATGTGCGCCCCGACATCGAGGTAGACGCCTTCGAGGTAGAGTTCCCGGATCGTCCTGAGCAACCCCAGCTCATAGAAGCCCCCGCGCATGAGCGCCCGGCTGATGTGGTCCGTCTCTCCGTGCGTCGCGAACCAGTGCTCATCGTCCCTGATCCTGACGATCGCCATCCCGTTGGACGCCACCGCCTCGAGTCCGCGAAGCGCCTCCTCGCCGTCCGCGAAGTGCAGGGTCCGGATCCTGCGGTTCCGAAGACCTGGGTTCAGCTCGGACGCCACCGGCATCTGTGCGACCAGCGACTCATCGACGCAAGCAAGGTCGCCCCGGTGGCGGAGCGTGACCGACAGCGAGCGCCCGACACCCGACCCGAGCGTTGGCCTGTCGTCCCACCAGTCTGGGCGGTCGGGCACCCGGCACCCCACGACGGACAGGTAGTCTCGGCCGAAGGCAACGCAGCCGTCGACCCAGCCGGTACGCCAGACGGCAGGAGACAACATCTCCGGGGCCCCGCTCTTCCAACACGGCCCGAGGTCCTTCCCGCTCCCGCGAGTCAGCGTCAGGGCCAGCGGGTCCGCGGAGTGCTCGCCGAACTCGGCCCACGCCTCCCGGAGTCTGGAGAAGAACCCGGAGCACAGGCGGGCGTCATCCGGGAGCTGGACGTAGAGGTCTGCCGGCCGCGCCCACATGGACGAGTACAGCTCCGAGACGAGCGCCGCGAACCCGGGCTTGCCGCCGTGCACCCGGGTGATCAGGTCCGCCCACTCCGGGACCGCAGGCGCCGAGTCCGAGCCGTCGTCGTAGACCACGGCCGAGAAGCTGAGCGATCCTGCCTCCCGCTCAATGTCGCCGAGCAGTCGGGCCAGGTGCTCCGGGCGGTTGTAGTGGGTGATCCCGATGACCACGTCCCGATAGTCGCGCGGCAGCCGTCGCCAGCCCCAGCGCTCCGCAGCGTCGGCCATGTTGGCGGTCCTTGTCTTGAACCCCCGCTTCGCCTCGCGACGCCACAGGGTGTTGTTCCCGTGCGTCCGGATCAGCCCGAGCCATTCCGGCGGCAGCTCCGGGCGGTACATCCGAATCCCGGCCTCCATGATTACCGCGTTCATCCACAGATCGTCGTGGAGCTGGTAGGACTCCGGCCGGTCGGCACCCTGGAAGACGGCCAGCGCCGCCCCGTGGAAGGCAGACGACCCCGATCCAGCGTAGGACGTCCGCGCATAGCCCGGACCGCCGACAGCATCCCCAGCGATCCTGGTCTGGTCCCTGTAGCCGGGCCCGCTGTGGAAGCGGGCGTAGCAGGAGACTGCCGAGCCCCGCCCCAGCTCGTCGAGACGTCCAGTCGTGGCCTCGATGTAGTCGGACGGCCAGACCACGTCGTCGTCCACGAGGAGCAGGTAGTCGCACGTCCACCCGGGCAGGTCGTAGCGGGAGATCGGACCGGTGCCGGCCGGGTTGTCGACAACGACGACACGGTGGTCTGCCGGCGGCTCCACCCTGCTCCCGTTCCGGTGGACGACGATCCGATCCTCCGGCCCCATCTGCTCGAGCAGCGCCACGATTCCAGCAAGCGCGCTCTCCTCGCGGCCCGCGATCGTCGGCATGCTGACCAGCACTCGAGCTGTCAGGTCCGGGGCCATCAGCGCGCGGAGATCGTAGGACGTCCTGCTGTCCAGCTCGCCGAGCGCCGTGTAGTCCGTCGTCAGCCCGGCGAGGTGACTGACGATGTGTTCCCACGACCACACGTTGACGTCGCTCTTGACGTTGACCGGCCAGCCCTCGACGACACCCCACTCCGACCAGCCCTTGCGGGCGAGCCGCTTCATCGCCCGGCTGTCCAGACTCTTCTCGGCGGCCGCCGGCCACAGGGTCCAGTCGAGCGAGTCGAGCGCATCCGCTCCGTAGTAGCGCCCGGTCCCGAGGGGGTGTCCAGCACGCGCCCCGGTGTAGCCAGGCCACCGCAGGCACTCGCCGGTCGGCAGGTTGAGCCACGCCGCGCCCCGGAAGCCCAGAAGCGAGCCACGGCCAGCGGCGGCGTACTCGTCCTCGAAGGCGGACCGCGGGATCAGGCTGTCCGACCCGATGACCACCACGCCGCGGGGGTCGCGTACCCGGGCAGCTGCCAACGCCGTGTTGTGCTTGGATCCCAGTGGCCGGTTCGGAGTCTCGACGTACTCCCACCCGGCATCCCGGGCCAGTCGCTCGCTCGCCTCGCCCTCAGAGCCGGCCGCTACCAGAACGATCCCGCCGAGGTCGTCTCGAATGCGGGCGTAGTGCTCCAGCACGACCCGGGTCAGCTCGTGGCGCTTCCAGATCGTCGTCATCACCACGAGCGGCGATGCACACTCCACGGCCCCTGTCGAGCGGACTTCTGCCCGCGCCGCGAACCGAGCCCGGTTCCGGTCGGCGTCCTCTGCGTGCGCCGGCTGCCGCTCGTGGGCTACGTGAAGCGCGATCCCGCCGTCCATGACGACCAGCGGTTCGAGCAGCTCCTCCTCGGCGCGGCGCCACAGGTCCAGATCCTGGTAGCCCCAGCCCGTGTAGCCCTCGTCGATGCCTCCCGACCGGCGGAACCAGTCCACCGGGAGCGCGACCACCCCGCCGACCGAGCTCTTGCCGCGCGGGGAGGAGATGGCAGCGAGCCGGCTGAACTCCAGCTCGGTGCCACCGTAGCCGGGAGGCACGGCCGAGACGTCGCGGGGGACGACGGCGACGGCCTCGTGCGTGCCGAGCCAGACGCTGATCCGCTCGAGCGCGGCGGGGTGCAGGACGATGTCCACGTCGACGAGCAAGACGTGTGTGCAGTCGCCGGGCAGCTCGGCTACCGCGGGGTTGACGGCGGCGCCCTTGCACCAGCCCGCCGCCTCCTGCCGGTAGACGGCGGCGCCCTCCTCCTCTGCCCTGCGGAGGACCCGCGTGGGCTTGCGCGAGCCGTAGTCCGAGACAACGGTCACCACGGGCCTGACCGTCTGCACCGCCAGCGCCCGCAGGCACGGCCGGAGAGCTCGCCCGCGGTTTCGCACCGGGACAACCACCCCGAGGCGCACCGGGGCAGCCGTGACGTCGGAGCTGCTCTCCAGTGCGGCCAGAATCCCGCCCTCCATGCTCGCAGCGGTCAGGAAGCTCCGGAACGCCTCCCAGCCGTCGACGTCGGCGCGCGCCTTCCGGTCAGCGCACCACGGGCACTCCACCAGGTCGTAGGTGATCCTCGGGTGCTCGTTGCTGCAGGTAGGCATGGGCGCTCCTCAGCGCAGGCTATCACCAGGCGCCAGACACCGGCCAGGCCACAATCGCCTAGCGTCTACCTCGGTCCAGGAGTGGCGCCGCGGCTCTGTTAGATCTTATGCACCTGGAACGAGCCGGTGTAGATCGTGATGTAGGCGTCCGTGATGTCGGCGGACACCTTGATGGTGAGCACGTCGTCCGCGGTCAGAGACAGGACGGCCGATCCGCCAGCGTTCCCGACGTCGCCGCCTGCCCCCAGCTTCCGCCGGAACAGCCCACGATCCCTCACGTCGTTGACGTAGACCGCCGCGGAGATCACCGCGTCCGCCAGGCCTTCGAAAGAGCCGTTGAGCGAGGCGAGGTAGATGCCGGTCTCATCGACGGTCATGCTGCCGGCGGCCGAATTGAGGGTGACGCCTCGGGACGACCCATCGGAGAAGCCAGAGAGCAGGTACTCAGTCCCCGCCATAGGCATCGACAGGCCAAGCTCAATCACCTCGATGAAGTCCGTGAACATGTGGTGGGCGCCAACGGCGACGCTGTCGTGGCGGATCCGCACCTGGCACTCATCCGTGCTCAGATACTTCGCGTCCTGCGGCAGATCGAACTGGAGGCTGTATTCCGCAGAGCCATCAGGGAAGTCCGTAGCCGCCGCAGTGACGCGGTCCCACGCCGCGCCGACGTAGTCGTAGATCTCCAAGAAGACGTCGTGGGCCGGGTTGCCGTCGTAGTAGCCGACGAAGTTGGCGCGTACCGGGATGGTCGACAGGCCGGAGAAGGTGAAGGCGATCTCGAACTTCCCAGACTCCTGCACGTCGAGGTAAATCTGATCGATCGTCCTCGTGTCCTTCACGACGCCGGATGTGATCGTCCCGTTCGTCACCACCACACTGTCTGCGGTGTGCGCGACGGCGGCGTCTGCGTACAGCTCGCCGTAACCGCCGCCTGCCTCCAGCGCTGCAACCCTGCCAGCCAGTAGGAAGTCACCGCGGGCCCATGGCCGCCGTGGATTGGGACCAGCCATCAGTTCGCCCCGGCCTGCTGCACGGGTCTATAATGGACACGGAGTGCCCACATGAAGACCTCAGCCACCCTGTTCGCCATCCTCCTGATCACCGCCTGCGTCGCGACACCGGAACCGGAGGACGGTCCGCCGGCCGTCGGGGACGTCGAGCCGCTGGCTTGCATCGTCATCACCCCGACAGACGCGATCGACGGACCGTCGGAGATCGTGCTCGTGAATGAGTGCGCCTCCCCCGTCCAGTGCTCCATCCTGGGCGGCGGCCTGAGTTGGTCCGAGAGCATCGACCCGGATGGGCCGTGGACGTCTCCAGCCGTCTGCGGAGACTTCGCCGTGGATTGCGGTGGCGCGGTGATGGCAGTGTCCATCGACTGCTCGTCCTAGTAGTTCTCGACGTCCAGCACGAGGGCTGCCCAATAGCCGACCAGCCCGAGCGTAGCTCCTGTCGCCTTCGACCCTGAGAGGTATTCGGTGTCGTTGTAGTCGTCGGAGTAGCCGCCGTTGCCGCCGTGGGTTGCCGAATCTGCCGTGTCGAACAGTCCTGCGGCGCTCAGATCCAACCCGTCCATCAGCGTGTCTGCAGTGATCCCGAGCGCGCCAATCCCAAAGTTGGCAGTGCACGCGCCAGTGGTGGGGGTCTGGACGTTGACGATCAGGCGGATCACCTTCAGATCCAGCCCGACCACCTCGGCGTTCTGGCGGGAGAAGATCCCGTTGATCGCGTCGGACGCGGTCAGCGATCCGCCGACCCACCGACCCTGCGGATACGACACCTTCGCCGGGCTGATCCCGTCGTCCTTGACCTCCAGCTTCTTCGTCGAAGCGTTCAGCCCGATCGACGACTGGTCCGTGGCCGTGTCCTTCATGGACCCAGCGCCGACCGCAGCGTTGAGGATCGTCCCGGCGGCCGTGTCGACCTGGAATGCTCCGGCTTCGAGTCGGTCAGAACGTGCCATCGTCAGTCTCCAGTGTGCGCGGAGCCTACGCCCGCGTCGTCAGCCCCGGACGGTGCAGCCCTGGACCCCTCGAAGAAGAGGTTGTGATACGTGGTCAGGGTGACGGCCTGCGTCGCCCAGTCAACGGTCTTGCGCCGGATGTGGCCCACCCCTGGGCCTGCGTACGTCCCTGGCGCGATCGCCCCGTCAGGGACGAGCCCCGCGATGTCGTACTCGACCGTGTCGCCGAGGTGCATCCCCATTCCACGAGGCCCGATCGTCACCTCGACCACCACCTGGCGCTGAGAGCGGGTCGCGCCGGCCAGGTCTACGGCCTCATTCCAGCCGTGGGCGTCAAGCTCCGGCAACTCGTAGGTCGGGATCCACCACTTGAGCGACTCCTTGGCGGACCGGACCGCACCAAGTTGCGTCTCCTCGAACGTGTCGGTGTGCGTCCCGCTGTAGTCCATCGTCGGCGCAAGGTCGTCGGTGTCGTCTCCACCGGCAACGGATGTCGGCTCAGCCAGGAACTCGGGACTGTCGACGGTCAGCGCAGTCAGGTAGATCCCGTCCGGGTCGGACAGCCTCACCCAGTCCCTCATCCTGCCGCCGTGACCGGTCAGCAGGTCCGAGTCCCGGATGACGTGGTCCGCGTCCGGCTGCACCGGGTTCGGCCGCCTGCGGAGCGGGAACAGCGACAGATCAGCGCCGTCCGGCTTCTGGACGAGGTCAGCCTGGACCAGAAAGAGGAGTTCGCCCAGCGCATCCCTCATGGTCGGCGGCCTGTCAACGATCTCCGGGTGGACGGCGCAGCCCATGTGCCGGTACTGGTCGGTCCCATAGATCGGCCCGAGCGGGGCGGTGGACGCGAAGGTGCTGAGAGCAGCCGTCCCCCACGCAGCCGAATAGCCGGCCATGTCGAAGATCTGCTCCAAGATCTCGTCGTCCCGCCACTCGGCCGCGGTCCCGTGGGCCAGGAGCTGGATCGAGTCTCCGGCGCAGTGCGAGTCTGCAGGCCCTGTCTCGTGGGCGCTCCCGGGGCCGGAGACCCGGGCGACCACGCGGGGGAACGGCTCAGACCACCAGTCCGACACGACGGCAGTAGTCGCAGCGATCCGCACATTCGTACCGATCGGACCGCGGGCTACGTCGTAGTTGTTGAACGACAGGGTGACCGAGCTGTCGACCCGCCGCTGGATCTGGCTGTTGTCCGGGTCCTCATACGCCAGTTCGTGGACGTAGCAATTGAACTGCGGAGAGACGTGTATGAACTGGTAGATGGTCACACCGGTCGTCTGGCGGCCGTAGAAGTAGCACTCCTTCCAGATCTGCCGCTGAGGCCACGTCGCGCCAGCGCCCTTCGCAGGCCCCCACACGAGCCCGAGGAACCGCCCCCACTTCGACGGAGAGAGCCTGTAGTCGTTCGGATGCCACGTGTGCGACGTGCCGTAGGAACCGACTGTGACGTCCGAGTCGTGCGACCACTCCGGGGGGCTCTCGTCTCCGGCTGGGATCTCCTCCAGCGGAAGGTCTGCGTTCACCGCCACGATCCCCGCCGTGATCGACAGGCCGAAGCCGTCCAGCCCGATCTCTTTCGGCTCGCTGTCTACGTGCCCGGTCCACAGCGGTACCGGGATGTCGCTGGTCTGCCGTCCGGTGACAGGGTTGATCGACGCCGTCCACGCTCGGCACCGCCCGCCCTCCCACCGGAGATGTTGGGCAGCCTCCAGCAGGAGCATGTTCGAGACCACAGACGACCCGTAGGCCCTCGACCTGTCGTCCTTCCCGCCGCAGCGCACGAAGATGCTCATCTGCGACACCACCTGCACGTGGTTGTCAAGCCCACCGATGTCCTCATCGGTCTCGATCTCTGTGATCCGCGGCTCCCATGCGTACGTCAACGGGCCGACAATCCCAGGAGCGATCCGAGCCCAGAAGCCGCTCGTGGTCCGCGTCTGGGGCCCGCACCACCGGAACGTGAACGAGCCAGCCTCGACCTCTATCAGGACGACCGTGACGGTGTCTGGGCTGAGGAGGTCGATGAAGCTCACCTGATCTGCTCCGCGACCATCTCAGAGGTGACCGAGCCGGACTCGGCACCCGAGTAGTCAGCCGACCCGGGCGGCAGGGGCAGCGAGCACCACAGGACGTTGCCGCGCGCGACCTCGTCGTCCACGTCGAAGCCCGAGACGCCGTCCGCCATGTTGTTGTAGTTGAGCATCACCAGCCGCCCCTTCGTCTTGCCCATGCGCGCGAGCGGGAGCAGGACGGAGCGGTACTCAGCGACGGGCCACTGGTCGATCCCGAGCGGCAGCCTCCAGAACTGAGCCAGCGGGACGGGGTAGTAGTTGTCCGGCCCGATCGCCTCGGCCATGTCGGCCAGCTCGTGGCCTTCGATCTCGGTCACCGTCTGCGTCGTCGGCTGCTCCGCTTCGAAGGCCATCGCCAGCCCGACAAGCCTCTTCGGCTTCGCGTCCCCGCTCCCGCTCCAGTGCCTCCAGGACAGCATCCAGTACCGCTGATCTGCCGTCGTGAATGCGAGCTGCAGGGTGTTCTCTGGGGACGTCGTCTCGCTCGGGCGGTCACTCGGGGTGTGCTCGACTGATGCGGTCGCCCCGATGAACCCCGCCCGCGTCGGGATAGAAGTCGCGTCGGCGGAGTAGACCTTGACGTCGCTCTTGACTCCGGTGACCGAGAAGTCGGTGTCGTCGTCGCCGTCGAGCTGGAGGAGCACGACGTCGGGGTCGATTGTCTTGCCGCTGCCGGCGTCCCATCGGATCCACGAGTGAGTAGAGACGCGGTCGAACAGGCCCTGGTAGCCGGGCTGTCCGGCATAGACGGCGTCGGCGATGCTGGCGCCCGGGTAGGCAGCGAAGCCGATCTCCCCGAGGATGGAGGCGTCGGCGTGAGATCCCGATGTTCCCAAGATGTCGAAGGCCGTGGATCGCTCAATCGAGAATCGGCGTCCTTCGCCTGTCCGCTTGACATCGAAGGTGGCGTCGCCAGTGAAGGCGCGCACCACGACGCCGACGTGGTTCGCCAGCTCCAGCCCGTCGTAGGTGTGCGGGCTGAACGGGATGCTCACCTCCCCCGCGCCGAGGTCGAGGTCGAGCCACGCGAAGTCGGGGTCGATGTCGAAGGACCCGCCCTTCACGTCGCCATCGAGTCCGATCGGGCCGAAGACGCGACGCGGCCACTTCGTCTCGACATTGTCCGCGGGGAAACTGACGGACTCCAGGCTGTGCGAGTCGATCAGATCGTCGAGCAGGTTGGTCCGCCCGAAGGCCACGCGGTTGACCATCAGATGCCCCTCCCTGCCCGAATGCGATTTTGGTACGGGCGCCCGCGCTCGGCGCTCTCCACCAGGTGCTCGTCGACCACCCAGCCGAGCTGGTGGCGTCCGCGGCGGTCGAGGTAGATCGGCCGGTTGTTGACGACCCTGGTACCGCCGCCGCCGCTTCCACCCTGCATCTGCCTGCGCTGGAGCGCGAGCATGCGGCTGATCTCAGCGGTGCCGGTCCTGTCGATCACAGCCTCGCCCGACTGAACGATCGCGGTCGTGTAGCCGGACCCCGAGGTCGCCCGGCGGACCATCTCGGGCGTGAGCCCGGAGTCGGCCACGGCTCCCGCGATCGTGGTGGCCGCGATTCCCGCGATCTGAAGACCACCAGTCACGCCGGCCGCGATCATCGCCGGAATGCTCTGGGGGTAGCCGAGCGCGTTGGCGGCGGCGATGGCCCTGAACATGTCGACGGTCGCGATGGCCAGGGCGAGGGCCTGCTGGATCCCGAAGACGGTCTTCGCAGCCTCCGCGGCCTCCTTGCTGTTCTCGCCGTGCATCGTCGCGACGGCGTCGCCGACCAGCCCCGCGAAGGTGGAGACTGAGCCGAGCGCACCTTGCACGCCGGACAAGCTGTCCTCATAGAGCCGCGCGTGGTCTTCTGCCGTCCCCCACGCGAGCGCCGACTTCTCAGCCATCTCGAGAGATGCTTGCCCGAGCGCGTCCATCTCCTCGCGGAGGAACTGGATCCGCTCGTAATACTGGTCCGCCGTGATGATGTCCGAGTCGAGCGCCGCGTCGAGCAGCTCCATGTTGTCGGAGAACCTGAGCGCTGCAGCAGCCCCCTCGTCGAGCCCGAGGAACCTCACGCCAGCCTCGAGCCGTGCGAGGGATGCCTCGGTCTCTGCGGCAGCGTCAGCCACTCCCAGCAGGCTGCCAGCCGCGTCGTCAGCCCGACCGCTGAACTTGGGCATGTCGGCAGAGGCAGCCGACCTGATGCTGGCGAGCAGCGAGTCGAAGGCGGCAAGCGCCTCTTCATCGGCCGATGCGAAGTCGCGCGTCGCCGCGTTGAGGCGAACCATCGCCTCATCCGCCTTGTTCAGCGACTCCAGCCCAGCCTCAAGAGAGTCAAGCGAGACCTCATCGATCAGACCGAGCGACTTCTTGAGCACCTCCGCGGCGAAGGCAGCAGCGTGGAACGACCCTACCGCGGCGTGCATCACACCTTCGACGCCGGCCATCGTGACCTTGAGGCCCTTGAGCGCCTTGATGCTCTGCGTCGAGGCGGTGAACACCGCCGGCAGGATCTGCTCCATGAACACCGTGTGGACGATGTCGCCGAGCGTCTCAGCGTCCGCGCCAGTGTCTCGGAATCCGACCGCCAGATCGGCGAGGAAGTCGGCGACGCCGGCGAGGACTGGCATCAGCGGAACCAGCGCCTCCCTCTTGAGCGCGTCCACGGAGCGACGGAGCAACAAGATCGAGTCCTGGAGCTGCTCGGCGCTCAAGCCAGCTGCGGCGGAGACCACGCCGGTGCGCTCGATGTCCTCGGCGGCCGAGCGAATCGCGTCGCC
>Ga0233431_1001864_pt1 | contig 33078 bp, 21 predicted proteins | sample SI_118_April2016_FD_179867 | JGI IMG/M metagenome (GOLD analysis project Ga0233431, IMG submission 179867) | Seawater microbial communities from Saanich Inlet, British Columbia, Canada - SI_118_April2016_200_MG | ecosystem: Environmental > Aquatic > Marine > Inlet | place: Canada: British...
AGGGCCGAATTGCCGGGTTGCTCATCCCGGAAGAAACGCCATTGGCGCCCCTGTCCGCAGGATTCCATGCCGTGAGTGCTGCTCCGGCGGAGGTTCTTCATCGCCTGAATGAACTTCTATCCACTCCCTGTGGTATTTTCGGCCTGGGCGTGGACGATCTGCATCAGATGAGCCAAGAACACTGGCTGGCTTCCGTCCTGGAGGTGGTCAATTGGGTTTGGCGTCTGCTCCCTTTACCCGAGGAGGAGACACCCGTAACCCTCAATGTCTTGATCGAAAACAAAGGCACCTACGATGCATCCAAAGATCTGGAATGGCTTCAGACAGGTCTTGCCATTGCCTGGGACAAGGAATCTCCCCATCGAAACAGATTAATTCAATTGGGAAAACTTGACTTTGTGCCCAAAGACACCGGTCTTATCGGCTGGGTAGATCTGGTGGCTTACGGATGGGGAGCTTCCAAAAAGGAAATTAAGAAAGGCATAAAACAAAGCAGGTTGATAGGCAGTTGTCTGCTGAGGGGTGTACGGGAATTGCTTCCCATCTGGGCAAAGGCAATCAATGGGACGGTACTCGAGGCCCGGGAATGGCAGCGGCTCACGGAGGAAAAAGATGCTGAACGTGCGGGAAGCCTGACGGAGATCGCTTTGCGGAATCTGAAAAAGACCTGCCGTCAAACACCCGAAAACTGGCAGCGCTATGTTGACGGTATGAACGCCTATCTGGCCGCCAAGGAGTACGATTTGTCCGTGGTGGAAACCCAGGCAAACTGGCTGGCCGGCATGGAAGGCATCCAGATGAATCCCGAATTGCGGTTTTTCTGGAAAATGGCTGAACTTGCCAGGTTTAACCATACGGGCGAAATTTCTACACAAGCCATGTGCAGCGCTGTCATGGAAGTGAACGAGCTGTCAGAAAAAGTCGTACAGATACTGCCTCACGCCAGGTGCCACGCGATGTTGCGCCTGGCTGTGGCAAACGCCAATGCCTTTGATTTCAAGGGAGCTGAGAAGAGACTTGCCCCCTGGAACCCTGCAGCAGGCGGATCCCTCATGGGAAGCGCGATCTGGGATGGAAAGATATTGAGCAGCCTCGGCCAGTACACCGCCTTCCAGGACGAGCCGGAAAAGGCTTTGCTCCTTTTTGACCAGGCGCTGGCCCAATTCAAGCTTCTGGAAAGTATCGATCCTCTGGAATCCGGTCGCCAGCAGAGCCAGACCGCTACCTATGCGGCCATTGCGGCTATGGATGCTCAGGATCTGAGCGCGGATGATCGCATCAGCCGAATGGAACAGGCATTGGGGACTTCCGTGCTCGATGCGGCTGGGCGATTAGGGGGGGATGCCTCACCGGGAAACCGCTATCACCATCATCTCCTGGTCCGCTACATGGTAAAGCATGGTTCCAAAAGTGAGCGCAAGGCTTACACAGGCACCTCATCCACCTGGTTGATACCGGAAATCGGCGCAGGCGCTGGACATCCGTGGCCCCTGATTCAGTATTATCGGTGGGAGCTGACGAAGCGCCGCCAATTGATTGAAAGCATTTTTGACTATTGCTGGGGTCGGGAACAGGGCGCTACCGTCAAACTCATCGGTATTGCTCTCGGGATTGCCAGCGGCATGCTGTCGCCGATAGATGGAATGGTTTGCGGTATTCTGAATGATTTGCAGGTGGAAATGCCGAATGCCAAAGACCGGATTGATATTTTGCTTCGTTCGAAAGGTATTTCCGGCCTAGAATTGCTTAAAAAAGTACTTCCCTTCAACTATAGATGAGTTTAATATCGCAACCGAGATCTTCCAGTAGGGTTTTCCCCCAACCGGATCAGGTTGCAATGTATAACGTGGAATGTGGGAATGAAAATTCCTGGAGAAAGCGTATGGATTCCAACAATTCAATTCAAGTCCGCAATGGCCGGGATCTGGCCGCGCATATCCTTACACCTTTGCACTTATTTTGGATTTTGAAAATGCAATTGCATATGATTATTAAATGATAGGCGTAATTGAGGAACCACAAAACATGACCTCCGAAAACGCAATCTCTGGTGGAGATTTAGTAGTTAGTTTATATGAGATATGGGGAAGTCGTTGGCTGGTAGATAGGTTGCTATCTTTTGCCAAAGAAAACGATTGGCTTGAGTTTAAGGCTACCTTATGTCCTCCAAAGGAGTCTAAATTTCAAGAATATTATTCTGGGGAACGGGATAACTCAAGAAAGTATGTCAAAGGGGATTATTATCTCCAAGTTGTAAAGGCCGTAATCTCTCTGATCAACTCCCATGGCGGCGCTTTACTTCTGGGCATCGCCCAACCTGGTAATGGTTTGCTTCCAAAGCCATCTGACTATGAATGTTTATGTGAATCTAAGAAATATATGCCCGTTCTTTTCAATAGTCAGTATTCAGAATGGGATACAGACGCGTGGCTTCTATATGTCAAAAATATATTTCGAGCAAATGAGTGGATAGACAGATACGGAACTACATGGAACTGCACAGAAATCCTCGATGACCAATATATCCGGCTGTATAATGGGATTTTACACGGGCAGCCGGTTGCTGTAATAGCTGTATTCCCTACAGACGATCTTCCTGTCGAACTTAAGCGCTCTGTTTATATTGGTAGATACTCGCGTAAACATAAGAATAACAAACCACCAGACCATTGTATTCGACGGGCTAAGTCAGGTGGAAGTTGTCATTGGCCGCATAATGATCCCGTCATAGAACAAGTAGTCGTTCCACTTAGATTGAGAGGCGATGTTGCCTCAGTTGATATTAAAGAAAGCTATGCTGAAGTGGCAAAGATATGGGCCTCGCGTGAGCCATTACAGAACCGTTTCTTCATGATGGCGCAAGAAGAAAGAAGCACTTGCAATGGTTTTCCTTTTGGTCTTAGATCGGCTTTGGAATCGGTGCTTTTCTATACCCTCTCAAGATCTAATGATGTTACTTCACGTTCCGGAGCTAAAATGTCGCTAAACAACTGCCGTATAAGACGGGAAAGTAAGGATTTTGAGCAAATCCACCCACAACTTGAACTTATGCAACATGCTCATGCTGGGTGTTACACTTGGCTAACAGGGTCGGAAATGGCTGTCGTGTCGTCAATCACAGCAACACTTTGCAAAGCAGCGGCTAATTCTTACAAATGGGGAGAAGTGATCCCCGTGTATGTTCGGTTACCAACCTATTTGGACAAGAGTTTGCTCAATTATTTATTCGAGAAAAAAAAAGATTTCATTCCTAAATACTTACTGCCAAGACTTGCCAGTTCGGCATCAACGACGGAACATTGGTATTATTTGGCAAATACATTTGGCCTTCACCTTGTGGTTGACAATATTGGAGAGCTTAAGCAAGAGATTGTAACGGCCTTTTTACGCTCTGTAAGACACTTCAGGGACCAGTTCTTTCGCAGCTTTACGACAATCGTCTCCAGACCCAATGAGGCTCACAAAAGACCCTATTATGAACGAATTGAGTTGACGAAAGACAAACCGTAATAGAATGGTGTAAGCATACAACCAATCAGAATAAATAAGGAGTAGACAATGATACCAGTTTTCGAAACCGAGACTTTCAAACGTGAGGCCAATCGATCTGGTCTCAGTTCTTATGCAGAGACACTGCGGAAAAAATTCATGCAGAGTCCTGACCCGGATTTATATTTCGACTGCCGGATAGATGAATGTACCTGGTATCATATAAGATCTCGGAAAGGACACATCGTTGGGCGTATGAAACACCTATCAATATCAGGACACGACCATCCTGTGTTCTGCCTCCTTCGTGTTATTGGCTTTGACTCTCCAGATCTACGCTTTATTATTGGTAAGCAAGGAAAATCGAACGTAAAAAAACTCCCAGAACATATTGATGAAGATGTTTTACTTTCTTTCGTCAAAAAGTGGGTTGATGATCATCAAAAACTTGATGACCAACAATCTCGACTTCCTCCTTTGCCTCCGGAGTATCTGCCATGGCTGGAACCACCGATGTGGTTCCCAACAACCCAGTTAGATCCGCTTGGCCTAGTAGTATACGAAACGGAAAAGTGGAGAAAAGAAATGCTTGCTATAAAGGATCATTGGGCTGAAATTCATACTGCTCTACAGGGATTTCTTTATGATGATCCACCGTCCAACAACAATTTCAACCAACTTGAGCCACACTGTCATGAAATTGAAACTGATAGAGAAATAGTTATTTATTGTACTTATTTCGATTCAATTGAAAAGTCTAATGATCGAAGAATTCTTATGCTCAAATCTGCCCTTGATAAAAACCAACATCTCAATGTAGAGGATGAACTAGCTCACGGTAATGAAATCAAAGACCAGATATGGGATAACGAGACGGGAGTTGTCGACCAACTTGCTCGCCAATCCAAGCGAGCATATCCTGGATACTTTCTTGATAAAGATGCATACGAAGCTTGGAAACTGATCGAATACGATGAATCAGCAAACCTCGCTATGTCACCGGAGGAAGAAGTACTTCTCAGCCGACTTACAAAGGGTGTTGGAAAAAACGCATCGACTCCTGCTTTCATTAACGGACGAGCTGGAAGTGGAAAATCCACTGTACTCTATTATCTTTTCGCTCACTATTGGATGTACAGCAAACGAGCCGAAACGGTTCTTCCGGGTATGCCTTATTTTATCACTTTGGGTGGTCTCCTACTTGATTCCGCACGCAAAACAGTGAGGTCAATTGTCGAGGCCGATTGCAGATATCTCGAAGAGGACGTTCGCTCATTCACCGACGGCTTTGACAGCGTTTTTCTCCCATTTAGGGAGGTTCTTCTTGAGATACTTCCAAAATCTTGCCACAAAGGTTATTCACAGGATCGCGAAATCAATTTTGACGTTTTTCGACGCTTACTTCTTCGTGAAGATGACGTTCGTATCCCAATTAAAGATAGATTCAAGGGCAAATTTGATCGTTCATGTTCTGCGGAGCTTTGTTGGCATGTTCTGCGGTCATATATTAAGGGATTTTCTCCCAAGGGATTCATGGATGTTGGTTCATATCGAACTCTCCCCGGGGAGGATCGATCGGTTGAAGAGAGCCACTTCCAGACAGTATTTGAAAAAGTCTGGCCATGGTATCGAAGTTTGACTGTAGAAGGAGAGTATTGGGATCAACAGGATCTTGCCAGAGAGGTGTTGACCGGCTTGCGTGATAGAGATTTTGGACTGCCACCACGATTGGAAGAGTGTACTGCAGTATTCTGCGATGAAGCGCAGGATTTAACAGGAGTGGAGCTAAATCTAGTTCTGCATCTGTCCGTTTTCTCTCGGTACGACCTTCGGAGCGTTCAAAATTTGAATAGTATACCTTTCGCTTTCGCCGGTGACCCAATGCAAACACTCAACCCAAGCGGATTCCGGTGGGAAAATCTCACAAGCAGTTTCTATCGAAATTTGCTGGCGCCATTAAACTTATATAGGTCGGTTTCCAAGTCTGAACTTCACTATAGTTATCGTTCACCGCAGTTGATTACTAACATTGCGAACCTCATTCTGTTTCATCGTCGTGCGTTGTTTCGAGAAAATTTTCTTAAACCGCAGCGCCCATGGAGCCTTTCGGCTGGTGTACCACCGACCCGTTATGAGATAGGGAATTCACTTACGGAGACTGAGGCGAAAAGTTTGCAGGACAGTTTTTTCTTGCTTCCCTGCGAGGAAGGTTCTGAAACTGAGTACGCGAAAAACTTTCCCTTTCTTGAAAACCTACTGGAAAAGCCGAATCCTCCTGAGATTATGAGTGTAATGACAGCAAAAGGTTTGGATCTAAAAAAAGTTGTTGTGTTCGGTTTTGGTAAAACGCTATTTCCTGATGGGCTTCCACAGGTCAACGAGGATGATACGCCTTTTACACATAATATTGGTTTGGCTTATGCTATTAACAAATTATATGTTGCTGTTACTCGCTCAAAAGATCAACTACTTATAATGGACACGAATCGTGGGCACAAGATGCTTTGGGATCAATTGCTGAATCGCACTCGCATAAATGACATACTTGAAGGTATGGGAAAAGACATTTCCAAGCAGTGGATAGAAGTCCTGCCTGATGATGACGCCTTGCCTGTCTGGGATAACGCCAATTTTTTCGCACCACTCAATGTTGAAGAACTCATAGACCAGGCAGAAGTCTTGAAGAGATCAGGCATGGAACTGCGACGTTCCGATTTCATGGAGAAGGCTGCGGCATTTTATAGGAAAGCAAGCAAAGTCGAAGATGAGAATAAATGCAAATCTTATGCTCTTTGGTATTCTGGGTACTTCCTTAAAGCATCCAAAGGGTTCCAGGAGCTAAAAATGGCTACAGAAGCTGTAGATTGTTTATGGCAGGGAAAGGAGTGGAATGGTCTTGTGGTCATGGGGGAGGATGTTAATAAGAATCGTATAGCATTAGCCAGGTTCATGGTCGGTGACTTGCCGCCTGTTGAACGTCTTTCATTTTTCCTGGATGAATTGGACGAACTCCAGATCAACCCGAAACCTCCCAGCGTACCCCAATGGCGAGAGGTCGTTATGGAGGCCGTGAAAGTCGCATCGGAAGCAATTCGGAAGTTTGATGCAGCACAAGGTCAGGTATTTCGTCGACTGGCACAAAGAATGATAGAATTTGATAGTATGGGACACCAGAATTGCTTGCCCTTAGCTGCTGAAGGGTTTGTTTTGTTAGAAGATTGGAATAAGGCACGTGATGTATTGGATAAGATGGGACCTATAGAGAAAGTGGGTTCCCGTAGCTTGATTCTAGCTCACACTGAACCCTGGCCTGACTATATCAAACCATGCAAAAGCGCCCAATTAAATGATTTGGTATTGGATCGCTGGAAGGCTGATAACAAGCCTCTGAGCAGTATGAGCCATGAAGGGGCTAATTATCTCTTCGATACCCTTATTGCAACCTCCCATACAAATGACGCCATGCGGTTAGCGTTTAGTGCAACTTTATTGAAAAAACTATGGGAAATACGAGAGGAATTAAGTCTAGATGACCGAGTGAAAATGATTAATCTTTCGATTTCTAAGGATCGTTCAGGGATGAATGTAGCAGAGGGGATCAAAGAGATCTGGCCCCGAAGGCATGAGCTTTCATGGAAAAAGCGATTGGAGTTATACGAACTTCTATGTGCTGAAGGAGAATGGTTGTACGTCGCCGAGATGACTGGCGAGATTCTAGCGGCGGGTGAACCACGTCTGGAAGAATTCAACTGGATTTGTGATGCAATTGCAGCGAACCCACCAGGAAGACGTCTACCTGAGCCAGAGTTCGCTGCAAGGAATAAGGTCCCCGACTTGTTGCTGCAAATTGCAAAAAAATTAGGCAATGACTGGCCTGCCAATGAGGAGGATCTGCAGCGGTTGGCAGCAGCATTGGAAACATTTGGACTAGATAAGCATTTGACGATGCTCGGAAAAACATACGGGGAATCAAATATTAAGCCAATTCAGGAGTTGGCACGCCGGATTTACGAACGTGGGCGTGCTCTATATCATGAACGTCTTAATAAAGCGGGATCATACCATGATCTTGCTGCTGTAGTTGCAGACACTGTAAAACAATTCCAGCTTTGGGGAATACAGAAAAAAGCACCAGAACGTGGTAAAAGGTTGTATCCACCACCCCGCATCGAAATCAATTCAGCGCTAACACCGTTTCAAAACCTTGTTACTGAGGTACAGGAATTGGAGGGATTCTGGATAATCGAATCTCCTCCGTATAATATACAGGTAAATAAAGACAAGGATGGGACAGCGGCTGGCATGGTTGAAGTTCGTTGTAATAAAGGGCGCCGCCCTGAAACGCTGTTTGTGGATTTAATCCGCAGTGAATTTGAGGAGTCGAACGGAGAAATTCATTCTGTAGCCAACCTGTCCTCAGATATATTTTTTAAGGACTCAATGATGGGTGCAAAGGTGGAACTTCATAATAAAAAGCACACTACTGAGGTAACCCTATACTTGCCGCCATGGCCAGATGGAGTGAAGATCGAACTTCCTCGCGCCAGAAAATAGACAATAAAGTCCAACCGAGTACGTTGGCCGCTACTTTCGAGACCGTTGCCGGGTAATGACAAGATGTTGAGATTTGGTAACCGGTTGAGACGCTTCACTCAGAATTTTTGGCGTCTGATCTTGCACGATCGGGCTTATCTTTTTCCCACATAAGGGAATTGACCCGGAATTTTTTCCGGAAGTTGATAGCGTAGGCAGAGTATCCTGTAGGCCGCAGGGGTGATCGCGCACCCTGAAGTGCTGGTACAGCTTCGAAATAGCAATTGTGGGCGTCGAGGGTTTTAGCGTTCGCCGAAGACAACACAGAAGCATCCGTTTATAGCGAGGATGTGGAGGTCTACCGGAGTCCTCAGGCCGTGGCATTCAGGGAGAGATACGCCGTAGAACTCGGGAAGCCCCGTTGTGCTCCTGGCGAGAACCAGGTGGGTCGTCGTAAGGCGGCTATATGCCTGCGGGGTGTCGTATCAGGCATGGTCAGCAGTCGGGAAAGCCGACCACACGGGGAAGGACCTGACGGAAGGACGAAATACCCTTCAAAGGAAACTCGTGCCGGACATGTAGGGCTGGATAAACACGAGCCAACCTCACCGCTCGGAAAAGCAACTGGATCTTGTAACGGGCAACTGTGAAGGTCTGCGCGAATGCAAGTCCGACCGAGGAAACGTGCGGGAAAACCGCACGTCCGGAACTGTGCGGGGGGGCGCCGGGTAACCGGCGTTCCTACCGTGCGCTACCAACAAAATTATAAGGATTTCTAAGTGACTGAAAATGAGATAAAAATCACCTGGATCAAAACTAAAGAACCAATCAAACTTGGCGATTATGCTAAGGACTTCGGCATTGATATCAACATATTATCTTACTATGCAAAACCATTTTCAACATTTCCTTGGTTGGAAGGAAAAGCAAGAAATAGTATTCTGAAAGACATAGAATTCTACTGGGATGAAGAAAAACCAGAGTCCATGAGTTCCTTTTCAAATGTAAAAAAAGGCGTGTACGTTATAACATTGGCAGACAATATCGGCATTGAATATGGAAAAAAAGTATCTCAAGTTTTGTATATTGGTCGAGGTTCAATAAAACAAAGACTTAACGAGCATTTAAAGATTTGGATCCCAGCTATAACAAGCTCAATATTTGATTTTTCTATGTGTTTCTGGATGACAGAACTTAAAAGAAAAAATAATGCCAACTTTTTTAAAGAAGTGGAATCAGATCTTTTGTGGGAATTCAGACAGGAATATAAAACTACACCACTTCAAAACAAGATTATGGGAACAAATCATAATAAATATCACAACTACAAAAAGGGATGGAAGCGCCCTTTATGGAACATGTCAAAGAAGCTTAAAAATGGCTGGGCAATAAATCCATTAGGAGAAAACCCATGGAGAATCAAGCTTGACGAATAAAACGGTATAACATCACGCTGGAGAGGGAGCGGGAAAAACCGGGGCTTTTTTGAAGGCTATGCCCGGCAATAATGTTGAACCTTCTTACACTGCTTCGGAGCATCGTTTCCCGCCCCCTCATCGTCGCTCGAAAGGTTGATCTGAAAGGTAGATGATATGGCTGAATTTACATTAGGAGTACAAGAGTTCGGTAAAACCCAGCAATCAGATTTTGGTGAGTTTATCAATATTATGACTGGACGTAGTGTGATAAGCGGGGCTGATTGGGGAAAAGATCGTATCGAATTTGGCCTGAGCGGGGATGGTATGGTTCGTATATTTTGGACTCCAGATGGTCTCCATGCCAATTTCATTTCAACTACGAATAAAGGTGACATCCCGCCTTTAATGCTTCAAATTGTTGATGGTGAGAAAAGATTGCCAGCACGAACTTTGGAAAAAAGGATACGAGCCCTTAGAACCCTTTATGCCATAGTGCATCTGTCCTTAACCGACAGATTTAATCTGGTGCAAGATGTCTTATCGAAAGATCCTTGCTATGATCTTGAACTTTTATTGCATGATGACGAGTTGCTATATATCGAATGCCTTGCTCCGGGGAGTTGGTATGTGACTTTGTGGTCAAGAATGAGATCTTCGTATCATTCTATCCTTCAAACCGTGAGCATTGTTTCCGTGCGTGGCCGTGAGGCATTACTAAAAAAATTCGAGGCAGAGGCAAGACTTAAAGAGTTGGATGTCGAAGAAAAGGAATTTTAGATATTTACCAAGAAAGCAGATTACGGCTTGAGGCTTTTGGATCGATTAAGTTCAGAATCTGCAAAAACCGCACTAAGAGACAGAGTCGAAGAAGAGCTGGGGCACTTTCTTTTATTAGAGCCGTATTCAATCGAAGTACAAAACGCAAAGAATCGGCTACTTGATGAAAAAGACAAGGCATAACAACCACATGCACCGGATGCAAAAGGCCGTGGCTTTTTTTACAGTTCGGACCTCGTTAGTTTTAGATGCCTTTTTTGGACAATCTCAGTGCATATTGAAACCTTGAAATAATTTTTACGTTGCAAGTTCTAACACTTGCATGCTTGCGCGTTTTATACCAATGTCCAATTTTACGCACAATTTTCGTGTTTTTTCAACACGCAGATATTACTAGAAATATATTACATATTGTCCTATTATTTATTCGTCGTAACGAGGACCATTAGTGGTTAATTTTATTTTTTCGCTTTTACATACTTCAGTGGCAGCCTTTTGCACTCGGTGATTTGGAGAGTTAGGCTATCTCAATTTAAGGAATAATAAAAATGCCCAATTGCATTTATTGTAATTCAGAAGGACCATTTAATAAAGAACATGTATTTCCATATTTTTTAGGTGGCGGCGGAGATGGATGGACTTTAATTGATACAGTCTGCAAAGACTGTAATAACATCTTTTCAGCCTTAGAACGTGCATTAGCTCGTCATTCAATAGAATCAATTCCAAGAACCTTTTTCGGTCCCAAAGGAAGACATGCCAAAAAAAAACGTCAGATTCCGCTATATTCGGAAGATTTATATTATTTTTTTGAAAAGGATGACTTAATATATGAAGCAGGATTAGAAATAGGCTTTCAACCGTATCTTCGTCCTCAGATCATCGAAGTATCTTATTCTCAATTTACTATTACAGGTTCAGATTACTCAGAAATCGAAAAACTAATTGAGAGTGTAAAAAGTTTTGCAGAAAAAGAATTATTTATCACAATAAAAACACCTACTAAAAAAGGAGAATTATTTGAAATATTAGAACTTAAATTGAACGGTGAAAATGTTACTATTAATGATGTTATTAAGTCTGAAAAACCAAAAGGAGTATGGTTTAGAACCTTTTCTGAAAATTTTGATTTAAAAAAGAAAAGACCTACAACAAGAATTTATATAGATGATGATAACAAACTAATAATAAAATCTGCTGATATTTCAAAATCTATGGATTTTATTTTTTCACTACTCAAAATGATATATAACAACGAAGAATTATCGAATCATGTTAAAATTAAAAACACGCTGAAGAAAAACATTGAGCCAACAAGTTCAGAAATTGCTTTAAGGATTTCGGTTAAAATAGAATTCATCTCTCGAGCAATAGCTAAAATTGGTTTAAATTTTATTGCTAAATTATATGGAATTGATTTTGTTCTTAATCCTGAATTTAATGAAATTAAAAAATTCATTTTAGGAGAGATACACAACACATTTGAAGAATCAGAATTGCATGTAAAACCTATTGGCCCTAATACGAGTCCATTCCAACAAATTCCTTTTTCAGATGATAGGCATTATCTCTTTTCAGCATATAACGATAAAAATGGATTAGTCTTCGGACTTAATCTATATGGTGGAAAAGGTGGATATTTAGCAAAATTAGGCAATATAAAACCACCGCAGGATGAAAACGTATTTCGTTTTGCAACTATAAATTATTCAGAAAGAAAGACAGAGATATTATCGTAAAAAAGATAGCCTAACCCTACGTTTGCGGGGGCTCCGCTCCCGCAAACCGCTGAGATTGTCGTTCGATCAGCTAAGAATTCGTGCGTTTCTTAAATAAGCAAAAGATCCTGAACATTCACTAACCGAAATTATTGTCAACTTGTAGAGTTCTTGGAGAATTTGATATGACGTTGTTCTTACGCGCTCTGTTCCAACTAGCAAAAAACTGGAAAGCAATTTTGGCGCTGGCAACACTAACAACTGCTGTAGGTTTTTCAGGCAAGATTTTCACCGAGCAATTAGGTGAATCAGTATGGAAGAATTCATGGATCATTATCATAATTTGCGTGGTAATTCTCGCGCGAGAATGCCTAAAAACATATGCACAAATAAAAACAGCTGAAAAGGGAAAAGATGATTAATCAAAATGAGAGAAGATTTGCATCTGTCCTAAGCCGCTTCTATATTCTGTCAATAATGTCACTCTTTGCGTTTTTTCTTGGCAAAGTCATTGTCGAGAATGCTGAGTTGTCTAAAATACTGCCAAATACAACAATGCGATCACTCGCCATCCTGGCTGGTTACAATATTATGATAGCCAGCACAAATTACATTTCCGCAATCAGGGCGAGGAATTTTACCAACTGGAAAATTGAACTGTCGATTTCAATTGGATTCGGCATGACTATTGTAGCATTGCTAGGCCCGTCATTTTTTCCAGTTAAAGTTGTAACCCCCGTGTCCAATTGGTACTTCTGGGAAAAAGAAAAAATCACATACTCCCCTAACTTCTCTTTTTATTTCTTGTTTTTAATTTCAATTTCGTTATTGATATATGGGGTATTAAAATCATACACACATCATAAAAACAACCATAAATGATCGAACAAGTCGGTGCACCGGAGCCGCTAACATGGACCGGTGAAGTTTAACGTTCGCGTGCTACAAAATAGTTGACTTATGTCTCTAGGCGATTATATACGAAAAAATTTGAAAGACTGGCAAGAACATAGCCGGAAAAAAATCAAACCTCAATTCCAGGATGGAAAAGATGAGGCTGGAGCGAAAGGTGAAGAATTTTTAAAAAAATTAATCGTTACTCATCAACATTTTGGAGGACATAAAAACTGCCTGTTGCTTCCAAATAAGCGAGTCCCAAAAGTGAGTGGAGGAGGTAAAAGAGAAATAGATTTAATTTTGGCATCAAAGAAAAAAATCCACATCCACGAAGTAAAAAATTGGTCTGGTCGCCTTGAAGGGCGAATCGACGATCCATTTTGGATTCATTATCCAAAAATTGGTGAGCCAAGACAAGTCAAAAATATCACCATGGATAATGCAGAAAAGGCATCAGTTCTTTCTGCATTTCTTTATCAGATTGGCATTGAAGTTGATGTCAATGAAATTGATTACAGAACCTTTTTTGTGGATTCAAAAAGGCCAGATGGTTCAGTACGACTTAATATTTCAGATAAAATCCAATCAGATAGAAGCATTGTAAATACAGACAAACTCGGATTTTATTTAAATGTTGAGCAAGCAGACAATATTGACCAAATTGATCACTGGCAGCAGATTGTTGTTAGCTTTGTAGAAAAAATAATTTCATTCACATTAGGTGAAGAATCAGGCAATAGGTTTGTTGATGGTTTTCTGGGGAGAGTTGGCAAGGAAAATCACAAAAAGCTTATAAAATCATTAAAAATTTTGCCAACGTGGGATCAACTTATTTTTTATGGGACTAAAATTCAAACTGGCGATATAATTGGTCACTATGGTTTTCATAGTGAATGGAAAAATATGTTTCTGTCATCGGGGGACATAAACTTCAAAAAAATTGAAGAAATAATTAATAAACAAGCCAATAAAAAACCCTCTTTAGATTTCAAAGAAAGGGTTGGAAATTTCAGTAAGAGTTTAGCCATGGGGTTTATGCCTTTAAATATTAAAGGACGTTGGTTCATTACCCCTATTCGGCAACTCAGAGGGAATCCAGATTACGAATTGACTTTTCAACCAGCCGGAGAAAGTGACAAAATCAAAATTCCTATGATGGAAATAGACCGAGTTATTTATGGCAACAAATACAACCACGAGAAGTGGTTGTTTAATCAAGTGTAAAGATACCCGACGGGATTATAAAAAATGGCTATATATCCTCAACTTAAAGCAGAGGCAGAAAAACATACAAATGGGAAGAAAATAGAGTCTTGCTATATTGCAGATATAATAAAACTTCATGGGTTATCAAACAGGATAGCTCCTAATCGATCTGGAGTGTTACCTAAAAAGCCTTGTCCTCCGTGGGCAAAAAATCCAATCGAGAAAGCTATGAAAAAATTTGGTATGATATAGCAAACATTTCTTCACCAATAACATCCTAATATAGTAGAGAATGCGGCAAGATAGCCGTGCGGTTGTGCGGTTGGGGTCGGAAAGAGAAAGGTCGGAGGTCAGAGGGTGGATATCACGGCAAGAGGTCTCGACAGAGTATATAGGAGCGGTAGCCGGTACGGAAGCAGGCGCAGTAATCGGGCTTTTCATCGGGGGGCCTGTCGGCGCGGGAATCGGTGGAATAATCGGAGGAATTGCCGGTGGCTTCGGTGGAGCATTTGGCGGTGAAAAGTTTATGGACTGGTTAGGGGAACCGTAAAATGATTCTCCCCACCCGGTTTCAGTGGTAGTTGAACGGCAGGAGGCGAAGGGCGGCATTGATCCGTTCAGGAGATGGGGCCTTCAGAATTTCTCTGAAACCGGTGATATTCGATCCGGCCGCAGGAAGCAGGTTCTGAATTTCATCCAGCCATTCCAAGGCTTTTTCTGTAAAACTGGTCTCTTCGAAACAACAGGAAGCGACAATGCAGATCATCGCCCCGATCAACTTTAGAGTGCCACCATGGGTCTTCCTGTCGCAACAGGCAATGGCTTTTCCAAACCATTCAAAATCCTCACCAGCCTTTTCCTCATACTCCCAGAGCAGCAGACCCCTGTATAGATGAATCAGGGGCCACGGGTGCTGGGGGATGTCGTCGCACCATCGGGATCGCTCTTTAAGGTAAAGGGTCCTGGCCTCGACAGTCTCTTGCGACTGTTGATACAGGGTCCGCACGAGCAGATGGTGCTGATAGAAAGTCCGTGGATCATCGCTGGAAGCCAGACGCTGGGCAGTCCGGATCAAGTCCCCAACCACTGCCTCAGTGACGGACAGTGCCGATGTGAACCCACCATCCAGAGCGTTGATTGCCCGATAAACACTCGACTGATCCCATTCGTCGGCTTTTTCCGCCGGCGTGAGGGCCGGGCTTTCAAAGCATTCCAGTGCTTTCCCAAAAAAGTGATCGGCCCCGTCATGGTCCCATTGCATGGACCGGAACTGCCCCAGTGAGCTGTACATTCGCCCCCGCTGCCTGGAAGACAAGGCGGGAAACAAAGGGTCGCTGATCCATTGCCTCACCGTGGACTCTGCTTCGGCAAACTCAAAGCGGTCGGCAAAGTGAATCGCCATGTTCAAATCGGTATAAGCCGTCAGTTCCCGGTCGGACTCCAGGGCCGCTTCCCGCAGCAGGAAGTAATCGTTCAGCGTTTTCTGAACCCGCCCCGGATCGCCGTCATGATTGGCATCCTGGAAAGCCAGCAATATCCAGAGCAGCCGCATGCGAACCGGCGCCTCATCAGGCATGCTCTTGATGCAATCTTTGAGGAAGAGAAAAAGCCTGCGCAGCTCATTTAGGTTGCGGCTCTTGGATTGGTAGCGTTTTTCCAGTTCCAGCAGCAGTTTCTCCTGAAGCGTTTCCAGGGCTTGAATGCGCCGCTGCAGATCCTGCCGGGCGAGGTTACCAAAACGGGTTCCATGCGTCTCCAACAGCAGATCCAGAGCATCTTCCACATTCCCGATGGACTCCAGATGCTCCAGCCGTTCGAGCATGGGAACCAGTTTCAGGGAAAGGGGGACGTAGCCGGGAAGTTCTTTATACCGAAACTCCCGGCCCAGTTTCCTGTTTCGGTCCGTGTGCTCATGGGTCAGATGAGCGAGGAGATCTGCATAAGGAAGATATCCAAAATTCTTGTCTTCCCAGTACACCTTGTCTATGATCCAGCGCCTGTAGCGCTCGTGGTGGAGCAGTCCTCTAAAAAAATCAGACTGCTCATCTCCTGGATGATGATTACCAATACGTTCTGCAATGATGCTGACTCGTGCGGGAACATCGCTTCGAGGCAATGTCCATCCCAACAGGAGGCTTATAGCATGCTGAAAGAGCTTGTCGTAATGTTTCACTGCCAGATCATCCGAATGAATCAATCCAATGGGAAAAATGAATGGAAAAACCTTATCACACTTTAAAAGATTGGAGAGTGCCCATTTGGCTTTCTCAGGTTGCTGATAAGAATGCGTTTTGATTTTCGGGAGAAGGTTGGAAACATAAGGATCGTAACAGATTAATCCGGCAATAACCCCCTCATGTACAGGTTTGGTGGCATTGGGGACGTTCCCTGGCCAAGCTTCATCTATATAAACGGTAAACTCCGCATGATCTCTGCCAAACTCGAAAAGATGTTGTCCTACCTGCGGGACCAGTTGTGAACTGTGTATGGGCCGTGAAGCGATCACTGGAATAGAAGCAGTCTTTGATTTTTCAGAGGATTTACCCTTGGGCTCTTTTTTCTGTGCCGGAGAAGCGATCGATTTGGTAGCAGCCAACTTCGGGTTTCGCGGTGTTTGGATATTTTCCGGTGTTCGATCAAAGATTCTCTCATCAATCGGGGTCGAGTGCGCTCCAATTACTTCGTGTAGTCCCTGCCACCCATCAAGCCGTGCATTGCCCATCTTTTGGAGGATTTCCCAATGACCATTCCCTTCGAGGATTTGATTGAGAGTCTCTCGGGTCTCGTTGATGAAGGATAGTCCATTTTCGATCCCACGGTTCATGATTAGAATAGCCTGACGCAGGCGTTCTGCTTCCTGCGGTGCGGGTATCCAGGTTTTGAGAGGTTCGACAGCCAGGCCCTGCTTTTCAACAAGTTGAAAATGGGTGGAACCAAGCCTGGCCCCTCGTCTGGACGCAAGAACAAACTGGACTGAGAAGTAATCCCATGCCTGCCACCAGTGGGGGATAGCAGACTCCGCTTTTTTCAGCAATTCATATTTCTTTACAACAAAACCCCATTCATTCCGTTTTTTGTTCATTTTGACGTCAACCTTTGCGGCAATGCAATCGCCGATTCCCAACCCTTCTGTTACGCCTAGGAACTCGGTGTTGAGATAGACGCCATCCGGAAATTCTCTGCTCCGGACGAACCCGACAGTGAATTTTGGAGGAAGCAAGACAGTGACTGTAAGGGAATAAATCTTAAATCTAACTACCTGAATTGCATGCTGTTTCCCTTGTTCTGCTTGAAGTGAGCGCTTGAGAAAAACCGTTTCTTCGTGTTTAAAATCATCCGGCTTGGCCCATCCCGCTTTCACCAATCTGATTACTATATTGGGATCAACAGAATTAGCCCATTCTGAAACCCGGTGTTTAAAATCATCCGGCTTGGCCCATCCCGCTTCTACCAACTTGATTGCGCCTGTAGGGCCAACAGAACCAACCCATTTCGAGATTTTTTGTTTAAAATCATCCGGCTTGGCCCATCCCGCTTTCACCAATCTGATTACTATATTGGGATCAACAGAATTAGCCCATTCTGAAACCCGGTGTTTAAAATCATCCGGCTTGGCCCATCCCGCTTTCACCAATTCGATTGAATCGACAACATGAACAACTGAGGATACGATTAGCTCTTGGTGTTTGTAAACGCCAGGCCATCGAAGATTGACAAGACAAATAAATAGCCCCCCAATCGGGTGCTGAAGGCCACCCCCTCTTAGAAATCGGGCGGTCATTGAAGTCCAACGGGCCTCGGTGCCAGAAAGGGCTTCAATCAGATAGCATAACCCAGTAGTGAGTATCCCTTTTAGATATCTCTTCCCAGGCCAAGCCATTCCAGTAGTCTCAGTGTCGGCGCGTATTTCAACAAATTCACGACAAAGGGGGTCCATTGTTGGGTTGTTACGAAGCAAGACATGGGCATTTCCTGCACATGCGGCAATCCATAAATCCAGTTTGGCTATTTCTTCCAGCAGTGAAGGAGGAGGACTCGGATTCAACTCGATGGTATATGCCAGGGTCATGGACCATTTATCTTTTTCGCTGTTTTGGATAAGTTTGATGGACTCAGGGTTCTGGATCAAGAATTCCGCAGCCAGGTATTCTTGGAATGTCTCATGGAGGAAGTCAATCATGCCTTCAAAGTCACAGGTCAGGACCAATCCCTGCGCCATACGATCTATGAACAAAGTTGGGTCGGCGACGACGTCGTGCAGAAATCCAACGGCTTGGTCTCGATTGACAGAGCGGAGACCGGCCAGACGGGTTTGAAAAGCCAATTGGGAGAGTGCTGCAAGGGTTTGGTCTACTGCCCAAGGGAGAGGACGACCTGCGCTTTTGGCTTTATTTGCCTCACGGATATACCATCGTTCCAGAAACTGGCGGTAAAGGCGGGCTCTACCTGTGGGCAAGGGTTGACCGCCGCGGACGGTCTCTACCACCAGACGCAGGAGCAGGGGGTTGGAAGCAAGGGTTTCCCCTCCGGCCTGTTGTTGAAGCTGGGCTATGATGTCTTGGGCGCGTTCTTTGCTGCGGAGGTGAACGGCCAGAAATGCGTTTTGCTGCTCTACGTCCATGGGCTGTACGGAAAACGCGGGTAGTCCGATTTGCTCGCGATAGGCGTAGGTTCGGGCCGTGATGGTAACCGGAAGGGATGGGTAGCGATTCAGGCAGGATTGGATGTCTTCCACGCAGTGACGAGTGTATTCGGACGGGCATTCATTGAGAGCATCCAACAGCAACTGAAGTCTTCCGGATTTCATTAGCCACTCGATATGTGCCAGGGTCAGTCCGGTATCGGTTTTGGAAGAACGGGTAGCACGGACTATCAAGGGCATTAAATCCCCAGGCCCTTTATAGCGGCTCAGCGGCACGAACAGGCTAACCCGTTTGTTCTCAGAAAACTGGTTGGCCGCACGCAGGGAAAGGTGTTTCAGACAGGTGGTCTTACCTCCTCCGGGTTCTCCCAGCAGCATGGCTCGGGGTTCCTGTTCCAACAGGGAAAACACGCCCCCTTTTCTGGCAATGCGTGTGATTTCATCGAAATCGTCCGTGTCGTCTCCATCCTCTTCCGGATCGGCAGCATCGGTTTTATCGCCTGCTTCCTCTCGTTTCCGCCGGGATGAAGGAATTGTTTCCTCATTGCCCTCCTGATCGTCAAGCCAGTCCAAATCAGAAGACAGATATTCCTCTGCCATGGGTTCGAACAATTCCATGTCAGTCCGGACCGATGGATTTTCCTCGGCGTCGAGGGGAATGAACAGTCTGTCGTCTTCGGCGCACATTCGCCTGAGGAGCCCATGGTATTGGTCGACAGCCTCTTTCAGTCCTTGCGGTTCTGAATGCTCTGATGCATCTGATTTAGGGCAGGAAGCGAGGAATTGTTCATGGAGGAGAGCATAGCTTTCCTGACAGGGGTCCCTGTGCATGCCATACTCCTCGATATCGCGGCTGCGGAAAAGGCAGCGGACCTTCCCCGTCTCGCCGACAGCCCGAACGAGCAGCTCCTCACGAAATTTTCTTGTTTCCTCTACAAGGATCAGCTTACCGTCTTTGGGGACGGGGTTGACGATGATCACGCCTACACGTTTGTCTTGATAGTCCGCGAACTGGTATTCCAGCAGTTCGTAATAGGTTGAAACCGTCAGATCATAGGTTTCCTTGGCGCATTTCCAGCAGCGGTTTTCCGGTCTCAGCGTGTGGTCAAGCACGCAGCGGGCAAAATTGTCTTCTCCTTTTGCCAGCTCACCCTTTTTGTCACTGGCTTCCAGACCCACAGCATTGAGGTTGTCATCAATTCCCAGGATCACTGCCCCGCCATGGGTGTTTGCCATAGCAACGATGGCCTTTACCACATGCCAGGCATAATCCCCATCGTTGGTATCTTTTTTGTGAAGATAACATCTGGCCCCGTTTTCAACGCTAAATTCGGGCAGCGTGGAGGCCTTCAGTTCCAGCCAGTCGGTTTCTGTCCTGCTGGAAAGTTGAAGGAGCTTTTCAACCGAACCGTGAAGGTCTTTCAGCACCCTTTTCACAAGTTCTGAACCGGTGATTTTTTCCATGTTTTTGGTCTGGCTCGTCAAGACTCTATTTTGGGTGCAAAGAATCCGGCTGCAAATGGCGATGGGCTTTCTGTTACAAACCTGGAACACCCTTTCAGCAAGCAAATTCTGTAACAAATGGGAAGACGTTTTACAAGGGATTTCTATCCATTAGCGCTTTCATTCCTACTGCTGGACCAGCAATTCTCATTATGGACGTCCTCTCGTTCCCACGCTCCAGCGTGGGAATGCATTGTGTACGATCAGAGTCCGTTTGCACCGTTCCCACGCAGAGCACGGGAAGCAGAGGGGGGAGTTTATGATCCTAAAATGAGAATTGCTGCTTCCCAACCGGAGTCAGTGAAATTTTTTTCTGCGGAAAAAACTGGAATTTCTTTTGAAGATATGCGTTTTGAGTCCGTATAAGAAGCAGGAAAGAACCAAAACCATTACAGCTTGGAGGTGTTGAAATGACAAACAAGAAAGTAACTCGATTTGTGATGATGGGGTGCGTGGTGGCGGCTTTCTTCCTGGGGACCGGCTTGGGTACGGCTCACGGCGAAGGGACTGTCGACGATAAGACCCTTGAAACAATTCAGAAAGCCGACAAGTTATTAATGAGAGCGGGCGCCTATACAAAAGTGGGGAAAGTAGTGTACGACGTCGGCAAAAAAAGCTACGAGTATTCGAAAGGTGAAGCGACGGGGGGAGATGTGTACGTGACGGCTTGCCGCTCAATCACCAGCGTCTCGACCGGATATATGGGCGCCGTCGCCGGCGCTGAAACCGGCGCCGCAATTGGGCTCTTCGTCGGGGGACCGGTTGGCGCCGGAATCGGCGGAATTGTCGGAGGATTCATTGGTGGTTTCGGAGGGGCATTTGTTGGAGAGAAAGGAATTGACTGTTTGGAAAAGCTGTCGGAGTAAGAATCCCTGAGTATGCTCGGCAACAACCTGGCTCAGTAGGTTTTTGTAATTTCTATAATCTCGTCACAGTATTCTTCAGCCCTTTTTATTTCGGACTGCAGCAGTACCTCATTTTTCTTCAATGCAATTTTATTTCTCCTGTCTTTTGAATATATGCCTGTTGATTCCGTATAGCAAAACAGAAGCAGGGAAAAGAACGAAAAGATTCAACGTTTTCCGTATCGACCTCTAAGGATAGGATAAGGAAAGAAGAGAGAAGCGCGGGGAAAACAGGCGGGTCTAAAACGCAAAAAGGAGGACGACATGACGACAAAAACCGATGAAATAAAGCGGACTGGGAAAACCTCGGGAAAGTGGGCATGGGTGTTGATCTGTATTGTCCTTTCCCTGGCTTCATTCGCTTATTTTAATAAGGAACGGCTGGTAGATGTTTTGACAGGGCTTGAGGTGTCTTTCCCCCAACAGTCGGACCAAAATACCGTGAGAGGAAAGATCGAACGAGAGGCGGCAGCCATTCTGGCGGATACGGGCCGGAAGAACAAAGGGGCCTATGAGACTGCCATGACTGAGCTGGGCGGGATCAACGGCGCTTTTGACCGTGCGGAGGAGGGGATTGAGCCGACTGTTGATGAACTGGCATCCTTTAAGGGGTGCGCCATCCTCTGCTATTACATGGCAAAAGATAAATTTGGCGGAAACTGTGAAACGGAAGAGCGGATACACTCTGTTCTCGACGCTCATATTGGGCAGAATGTCTTGTATGCCGTTCAGCAGCGGGAAAACGCCCTTCTTCGACTTAATGACGCCCTGGCCCGGAATGCGACTGATATGCAGGTGCGTCTGGCGGCTATGGCGGAGACTGTAATCAGTTCGGAAGATCAATCAGCCCAGGCCGCATTCAGGGATTATGTTGACCGCATCGGCACTGTTTCGGAAGGATTCAGCAGAATCTCTCTGAATACGGTGGTCGCCGGAGCAGGACTGACCATTTCGGGGCTTCTGGTAAAAACGACCCTGAAACAGGCCATAAATGTTCTGGGGCACATCGCTCGACGTATGGGAACGACCACCGCTCTTGCTATCGGGTCGGCCGCCGCGGACGGTCCTTTTCCCTTCGGGGATGCCCTCGGCTTGGTTCTTGAGGTGGGCGGGGCCGCCTGGTGCGCCTATGAACTCTACGATGCCCAGTTTACCTTGAAGGACCGGCTGAAAGGGGTGTTGCGAAGCGCTCTGGCCCAATACCGGAATGCTGTCCTTTCCCTGGGGGAAAAACAATCACTGGAGCTACTGAAGGCCTATCATGACCGGAACCGCAAGGTGGCTGAAAACCTGATAAACGCGTTATCCTAAAGGAGGAAGAAATGACGGATATTAAACGCAGGTTCAATAAAATCTCAGTTGTGGCTGTTCTGGTGTTTGCGTTGATGATTCCGACTGCGGGAACGAGCCGGGCATTTATCGCGCCGGCCGTCAAAGTCAGTGCGAAATACCTGGATGATGTGCTGGAAATAGCCTCAAAAGTCAGCGGGAAAACCCTGACCCCTGCCGGGCGAAAGCTCGCCCTGACCCAGCTCCGGAACGCGGTTGCCAAGCATGGGGATATGGCAATCATTGCGGCCCGAAAAGGGGGATTTGAGCTGATGACGGTTGCCGGAAAATACGGGGATGACGCGGCATGTGGTAAAAAACTTCGGGGATGACGGCGTTCGGTATTTCGCGAAACATGTACCTACCCAAGATGCCTCCCGGCTTATGGGCTATGCCGGAAAGGCGGACAGCCCGGACACCCGTGGGATGCTCCTGGACTATTATAAGAAGGGCGGGACCCATTTCCTGGAGAAGCTCAACTGGAAGCACATCATGGCGGGGGGTCTGAGCGCCGCGGCGATCACAGCCGCCTACCAGATCAGCGACGGAATCCAGGACGGGCTCACCACCGTTGCGGAAAGCAGCCCTGAAACATTCCATAAAACCGCATCACATGCCATAGACAGGCTGACCCGGCCCATTGTTGTCCCTGCAACGCTTTTCGGGATTGGCCTTGCCGCCATCTGGCTGTTCCGATATTACCGCAGGACCAGAAAAAAAGCCGTTCATGGCTAATGCGCAATATCCAGAACCAAAAAGGTTTCACACAGAGCGACAAAGATTAGGGGTTGCAATCATTCGAATTCGCAACTTTTTTTTCTCCTTTTTTTTAATATATGCGTGTTAATTCCGTATGGGGAAGCAGAGGCACAGCAAAGAAGATTATCTCCATAGCGCAAAAGTCAACAACAACCCTGGACTAGGAGGTGCTTGATGAAACAGATTTTCGATCATTAGGAAAGGTGCCAACCTCTCATGGGTGGAGGCCGTGTTTGGAATGGGGCGATATTTAAGAAACCCGAAAACCATCCAAAGGGATGTATAAAGATTAAAATGATTCAGAGAGTATTATTAACGCTTGTTGTGGCGATGATGATATGTACACGCTGGCGTTTGCAGGAGGAGTTGATGCCCTCTTAGGCCAGCGGAAGGGCACTGGGTGCTGGGGGCGCTGTGAATACCTTTGCAGAGCATACCCGAAGATCTGGGATGATCTCGGTTTAAAGTCCGTGGAGGAAGGCGCAGGGTACCTGAGCATTGCCTCGGGCATCAAAGATGTTGCGGCAATCGGTACGACAGCTTCCGTGTGCGGCGGTATAGTTTCCAGAACGATTTTTGTCGTTGGCGCCGCTGTAGTGGTAGCCGCAGCCATTGGGAGTCTGGCTTACTGGCTCTTCAGCAATTGACACTCATAACCGTCGCGGGCATTCCGATAGGCTTCACTGATTTTTGGCAATGCAACCAAATAGTGGTGTTTCTGCATCAGTCATTGAAAATGTCGTGTTTCAAGCATACGGACATTCTGAATCCAGACTTCTGTAAATTTCAACACGGTTAATCCTGGATTGAAGTTTCATTTGTTTGCCTACATACATTATCAATAGGCGTTTCTTCGCTTTTTCTCAAATAATTTGATGTTATTGGCTCAATAAGGTAGACCAAATGCACTCTGACTTAAAACAAAAGGGGTTCCATTTTGCCAAAGATTTTGAAACAATGAAATGTTTTCCCTCGGAGGATTGAGTTATGCTGCGTGAACCCTATAAGTTTTTGGATGCTTATACAAAAGATGACCGGGATATATTCTTCGGACGCGAGGCTGAGATCGAAGAGATCCATTCCCGGCTTTTTATGAGCAAACTGCTGCTGATCTACGGGGCATCCGGCACCGGCAAATCCAGTCTCTTGCAATGCGGGGTTGCCAACCGTTTCAGCGATGCGGACTGGAAACCGATCTTTATTCGACGCAAAGAGCATCTCCTAGATGCGCTGCACCATGAATTGGCACGGACCGCCAGCACCCCTTTTAAAAAGCAGTCGAGCATCTCTCAAAAGCTGGAGTCGGTTTATCTTGACTATTTGACCCCTGTTCATCTGATCTTTGACCAGATAGAAGAGCTTTTCATTTTCGGCGACCATAGTGAACAAGAGGAATTTGTTCGTGAATTGGCCGAGATTCTAAGCGGCCATTCCAATGTGCGGGTTATCCTGTGTATTCGCGAAGAATACCTGGCGCATCTGAGCGCATTTGAAGATCGACTTCCATCGCTATTTAACAACCGCATTCGGATTGAAAAGTTCAGCAGAACCCATGCCCTTTCCGCCATTGAGGGGCCGTGCCGGGTCTGCGGTGTGAAAATTGAGCCCGGTCTTGCTGAAACAGCGGCCCAAAAACTGACCAGCGCCGCAGGTGTGATCGAGCTTACCTACCTGCAAGTGTTGATGGACCGGGTTTACAAACTGGCCGTATCCAGAGATCCGGTCAGCATTCATCTGACCTTGAACGATTTAGGCCGAATCGGCGATATAGGAAACCTGTTGTCCGATTTTCTCGAAAAGCAGCTTTCAGCTATGGATCATCCCGATCAAGGCGAAGCCCTTCTAAAGATTATGGTGACGACTGAAGGCACCCGCCGACCGGTCAGGCCAGTGGAAATCGCCGCCCACCTTGAAACCATGGGAAAACCTTTTTCAGAGGAGCGGATTACATCGATCATCCAGCATTTCGTGAATGTCCGTATCATCACCGACCAGGATGAGCAAGGGTATTACGAGCTGAGGCATGACAGTTTGGCCAAGCGGATATACGAGCGCATGACGGCCCTGGAAAAGGATATACTGGAAGTACGTCAGATGTTGGAAGGCCGGCATCGTGAATATGAAAGACGCGGAGTGCTGTTGGATGCCGCTACGTTGGACTACATCGCTCCATACAAAAACCGCCTAAAGTTCAGGTCTGCGATTGCAGGCTTCATTGAAAAAAGTCTTAAGGCCACCACAGCACGGCGTAAACGGATTCGGACTGCTTTGGGTATGGCGGTTGCGATATTCATGATCGTCGTGTCAACGTTGGGGATTTACGGGTATGTGAAATCCATCGAGGCGGAGAACCAGCGAGAGAGGGCCGAAGCCGAACGTAACCGGGCCGTGGCTCAGAAAAACCTGGCGCTGGAGGCTATCCAAAAACTTACCTACGATGTCCCGCACAAACTGGCCAACGTTCCCGGCATTTTGTCGATTTTGATCGGCATTCAAAAAGAAAACGTCCAACTGCTCGACCGGATATTAGATCTCAACCCAGACACGCCGGACGCTCAGCGGGAAAAGGCAGTTAACCTGAACTTGATCGGTGATCGGTGGTTTCTTCTTAGCGATACCGCCGCTGCTCAACAAGCTTATCAGGAGGCTTTTAATATCAGAGAAAAGCTGGCAGATCGATATCCAGATAGCATAGAGGCCCAAAGAGATCTGGCGGATAGTAATAACAAATTGGGTTATTTATACTTTCGCATAGGCGACACGGACACTGCCCAAAAATTATATCAAAACGCTGCCAAAATAGGTGGATTAATAGGTGGATTAATGGGTGAAGCTCTGGCTGGAAAAGACATCCCCACGCAAAGAGCGCTATCGCTGAGCATTGAACGACTTGGAGACCTCCATATTGTACAGGGAAACACATCAGCCGCCAAAGAGGCCTACCAAAAGGCTTTTGAAATCACCCGGAAACTGGCAGTGAAGTATCCGGATAGCCAAGAAATCCAAAGAGATCTATCGCTGAGATTTGAACGTCTTGGAGACCTCGATTTTCGTTTAGGGGCTACAGATGCCGCCCAAGTAGAATATCAAAAGGCTCTTGACGTAAACCGAAAATTGGCAGAAAAAGACCCAAACAGCCTACTCGCCCAACGCCACCTATGGGGCAGCTATATCAGACTTAGCGACCTCAATATTAGATTGGGCAATACCACAGTAGCTGAAGGGGCGTGCCAAAAGGCTTTTGAAATCATCCGGAAACTGGCAGTGAAGTATCCGGATAACCAACAAATTCAAAGAGAACTATCGCTAAGCTTTAAATGCCTTGGGGACCTCAATGTCGGATTGGGTGATACAGCATTAGCCGAATCGTATTATAAAAAAGCCTTTGAAATCAGCCGAAAACTAGCAGAGAAAGGCCTGAATAACCAACAATCTCAAAGAGATTTATGGGGCAGCTATATCAAGCTTGGAGACCTCGATCTTGTACGGGGAAACACATCAGCCGCCAAAGAGGCCTACCAAAAGGCTTTTGAAATCACCCGGAAACTGGCAGTGAAAGACCCGGATAACCAAGAAATCCAAAGAGATCTATCGCTGAGCTTTGACCGTCTTGGAGACCTCCAGCTTCTTCTGGTCGACACAGCAAATTCTGAAGAGGCCTACCAAAAGGCTTTTGAAATCGCCCGGAAACTGGCAGTGATGGATCCGGATAACCAACAAGCTCAAAAAGATCTGGCAATAAGCTATATCAAGTTTGGTGATCTCTATATTAGCCTGGGCTACACGTCCACCGCCCAAGAGTACTATCAAAAGGCTTTTGAAATCATCCGGAAACTGGCAGCGATGGACTCCGCCAACCATAAAACCGAACGAGACCTATCTGCACGATTAGAAAGTCTGGGCGGCATCCTTCTCCGTCTAGGGTACACTTCGGTCGCGCAGAGGGCCTACTATAAGGCTTTTGAAATCAGCCTGAAACTGGCAGAAAAAGACCCGGATAGCCAAAAATCCCAACGAAAACTATTGGCGCACTTAGAAAAACTGGGTGGCTTACTTCTTGGCATGGATAACACGGCTCGAACACAAGAGATTATCAAGTGGGCTTGGAAATTGGCCAGAGACTGGCCGAAAAGGATCCGGTTAACCAAGAAGCCCAACGAGACTTATCGGTGAATTTCTGCACAACTTTTAGAAATCAATCCGTAACCATTTCCAGGCTGAATGGAACATCGGAATTCCAGTTCAGACCATTTTATTAGAGGTACTGCTATGTCCATCAATGAAGGCTTTATTCTAAGCATTTTCAGGAAAATGGTGCAGTTTAAACCTAAGCTGGCGATGCTGCTGCCGGACGATGAAAACGAGGACGACGATTTTGACATCCGCAAGTTGGCCAACGAAATCACAGCAAATTACCCCTGGCCAATAGGTGTGGAATTACGGAGGTTGCTTTCAGCCAGCATGCATCAGCTTGACCACGCCCGGCTGGATCAGATTTTCAGAACCCTGGAAAGAACCATGCAATTTTTAACATTTGTTCTTGTTTGCCAGTTGGCGGAGGAACGTATCCAGAACCGTGTTCCAATACCGACTAAGTTTAGAAATGAGTTCAGCCAACGTTTTGCGGTATTGACCATGGGCAACTTTGCCTGGCTGATCCGTAGCGTGGGCAAGATATTCACTGCCAACAATATTCGACCATTTATCCCCGAAACATCCGGCATCTTGAACAAAGAGTTTTACGACAAACTCGATTTTTGGACCCCAGAACGTAACGAGATCGGGCATTATCGAATCACGCTGCGCGATGAGGAAATCGAGGTCCGGTGCGTGGAATATTTTAAAAAGCTGGAAGAAATCATTGCTGAACTGGCATTTCTGATAAAATATCCGTTGCTCACCATTACCCAGATCGAGGTACTCAAATCAAAGCGGGAGCCTGCACGGTTTAAACATCACATGCTGATGCTCAACAGCGCATCTTCAGATTTTTCCGGCAGGTCGCAACCGTTCGATAGATATACCGACAGCCACTCGGTCCTACTGGTTGCCGGCATCAAAAATGTACCCGATCAATACCTGTCGCTGTCGCCCCTAGTGGTGGATACGCATTTTGAAATCATCGATTCCCGCGAAAAACTCTCCAAGGTCAAAAAAGACATCTATCTGTGTACCATGTGGAATGAAAAATCGCGACACTTGCATTATATCGGTACCGAGGCCGAAGAAAAACCGGATCTGCGAATCCTTTCCTTTTACGATCAACTGGTCCGTGAATTTGAAGAAATAATGCAAAGTTTTTCCCCCGAGGCGTGAGTCTTGCCGCGTGAACCCGAGATCATGGATATTGTCCACAATTTTTCAAAAAAATCTGTCACAATTTAAAGTTGCCATAAACTGAACATATGAGCCCTTGATCGGTTGATCCGGGTTTTCCAAAACAAACAGCAGGGGGCATGCTCTGGGAGTAGCGGAAGACAAACGGGCCTTTGGAAAAAAAGGTCGATGCCCGCAATGGCCGCCTGTCACTTTTCAGCACCACTTGCGTACACACGTTCAGAAATATGAAAAGAACGGAGAACATGAAACCGGAAAAACAGGCGGTCCAACGAAACAGAAAAGAGGAGATTTCAGATGAAAAAGACGATCTTGCTCACGATCACCGTAGGCCTTCCCGCATCAGGCAAAACCACTTGGGCATTACAGATGGGTTTTGACGTAGCAATCTCCCTTGACGATTGCAGGCAGGAATTATGGGGTGATTATACCCAACAGGATGGTCCGGGCGGCATCATGGCCCTACTTGAATTGCAAGAACAGAAGATTCGTGCAGCCATGGCAGAACAAAAAAGCATAGTCGTACACAATACACATCATCTTCGAGAATTCAGAAACCCAATCATCGCTCTTGCAAAAGACTTTGGCTATCATGTTCAGATCGTCTATTTCAATGTTGATCCGATGGAATGCCGTCGAAGGAATAGAGCCAGACCAAATCCGGTTCCAGAAACGGTAATGGATGAATTTATCCTTTCATTGGAAATTCCGACCGAAGATGAAGCGGATGAAATAATTGTGTTGTGATACATGAAAAAGGAGATCAAGCGGTCATAGGGACAGCCAAAATCTGAACTGAAGTGTGGGAAAGCACCCACCTCGTGTCCATGCTATGAGAAAGAGAGGGCTTAAAGACTCAGGCGCGAAATCCAGCAGAAGATGGCGGAATATGAACGTGTGGGGGAACTTTCCCACCCAAATTCTAGGAGATGAGGGAACAACTCAGCACTGTGACCGTGAAGGGAGCGTATGCTTTAAGCCTGCTTCCGCAAGCCTTGATTTCGGAAACAAATTACATTTGGAAAGTGTGATAAGTTATGTTCCGCTTAATGAAGAGCGCGGAATGGATTCAGAGTAAGCAAAGGGGGTTGCAACAATGTATATTTGCGTCAAATGCAAAAGAGAGTGGAGTGAGGAGCTGGCTGAGCAAAACGAGTATTTGTGTACAAGAAAATGCGAGGGAGAACTCGTGCCGAAGCAAGCCGTTGCGCCTGATTTCAGAGACCTCATCGAGCGCCTTCCCTTTCCCATCGCCTACCCCTGGTTCATGAGCCTGAATACCACACTCCACCCGGTCCAACGGGTGAACAATATGATCTTCACAGCCTATCAGGCCATGCGCCTCACCGGTCTTCTACTGCTTTCCGATTATTTGGAATCGGACGGGAACTGCGTGACTCTGGGAAGGCCCCTCGGATGCATGCGCATGCCCCACTGGTGGGACTGGAAATATCTGACCGATTCCCTTGCAAAATATCTCACAGGTAAGAACGCCCGGTATGCGCCCCCTACCAACGCCTTATGCAGCCAGCTTGCAAAGGACTGGATGACAATGGCAAGTCTGTGGCGGAAGGATGCCGTGTCCGTTGGTTTCAAGAAAGAGAATGGCATTCCCTCTCCCATAGAGATCTTTCAGGCGCTGCGCAACGACCGCGCCCACCGCATGGGGGTGCAGGATGAAAAAGGCGACGAACTGGAGATTCTGGAGCGGTTTCATCCGGTTCTCCGATTCGCCCTGGAAGGCCTCTTTGCTGCCAGGGACCTCTGCCTCCTTCGCCTTCCTCTGGTGGATCCATCGAGCCGGAAATCCATGCCTGCACTGCTTTCAGACCCATCGGCCGAAAAGACGTCCCTTATTTTGCTTCACGGGGTCCATCAGGATTTTCAGTTCGGCCTGGACGAGTGGGAGTTGACCGAATCCCTCAGGGAGGTTCTCACAAAATCCCCCATTGCGGTGAGATACGAGGGCAGCTTTTTTCCGGTGTATCCATTCTTTCTTGCCCTCGACATGGAGACGCAAGAGACAGGCGGACTGATTGAGCCCATGAGTATGGTCGATGCCTTCACCGGGAAAAAAGTTGTACACCTGGGGGTGAAAAGTCATGGCACGATCGAAACCCTGGGCGCAAAGGTGGTGGCTCTCCTGGCCCGAAAGAACCACGAACTGGGCCTTTCCAGGGAAGAGGCAAACCGGTGGCTGATGGTGGAATGGGCCAGGGACAACGCCCTTGCCACCCTTCGGCACATGACTATGAGCAAATACTTCCCGCAATGTTACGTGGAGCGGCCTGCGGACAGGCGTCTCTTCTCTGCCATGGGGCGACCCGGCAAGGCTGTTCTCATCACGGGGGAGGCCGGGACTGGGAAGAGCTCCCTCCTCTGCCGTTTCGTGGAAACACTGATTGAAGGATCGGTTCAGGCCGAACAGTTGGGTGTTCGCAAGAAACACTTCGATAAAAAGGTAAAAGATCGCTCCATGGCCGACTCCGATGCTATGGATGCTTTTCTATCGCTCAAGGGATCAGGGGATGTGGTGGTTTTTCTCTCAGGCCGCGGGGGCATCCCCGTCGAGACCGGAGAGACCATGGAAAGGGCGTTTTGCCGTACTCTTCTCAGGGCCTGCGGGGTTAAAGAAAGCGAGTTTGGTACACCCATGGAATTCATGAAGCGGCTGGATGAAAACGTGACGGGCCATGAACAGAGTGCAAAAAAAGATGCGGACCAGGATAGAAAGGTTTGGATCGTTCTGGATGCCATTAACGAGGTGGATCGTTTCAGGGATTTTGCAGTCTGCCTGGACCATTTCATTCGGGAGTCCTGCCGCTACCCCTGGCTTCGCTTGATCTGTTCTTCCAGAACCGGAGCCATCGAGGTTCTTTCCGAGAGCGCCAGATTACAGAACATCCACGGTCCTGCCCCTTTTGCAGATGAGAAGATCTACCATACCTTCAGCAACTTCTATTCCACCGGGCCGCGTGAAGAACCAAAGCTCGAAGTCCCGTCCTTCACGGCCCAGGAAGGCCGCACGGCCTATGAGATGCGTCAGGAGAGACTTTCCGAACGGGCAGCACTAAACCAATATGATGCGTTGGGTCGACCGGTACAGGATCTTTTGAGAGCCCCGCTTTATCTCCATGTGTTTCATGAAACCTGGAAGGGCCGGCGGGCAAACCTGCGAGCAGGGCTTGGGGAAAACGCCCTGTTCGAGGCTTATTTGGAATCCCTCTCGCGTGAACTGCCGGGCATTGAGCATACCATTGAAGCCATCGCCGACTATTTCTACGAGTACGAAACCCCCATCTGGCCGGAAGAGGAAGTTTGGGCTCTGACCGAACAATGGATTAGAAGAAACCATGTGGATTCGGTCTTTCGGGTCTGCGCCCTCACCCCTGTGGAGACCCTGGTCTCGGCTTCGCTCCTCATGCGGCCCACGGATGACGATCGTGCCTATCAGTTCAGCCACCAGAAGATCTGCGAGGAGGTTCTGAGGAGGAAGCTCCAGTCACTGTGGGAGAAAACTGACCGGAGCAAGGAATCGGTGATTGGACTCTTCAAAAGCTGGGTCGAGAAGTGCGAGCGCTTTGACTGGCTCTCCAATGCGGCTGCCTCGTTTCTTGTCGGTTGGGTGGGAGGTGATAGGGCAAGGTTTCTCCCGTTGATCCTGAAGACTGGCGCCCACGCAGATCGCGCCCTCAGGACCATCTGCCAGGCCATTCTGCTTGCCATGTGCGAAGAAAGTGCATTGTTGGACGATGAGGCGATTGAATTCCTCAAGGGAGGCTTCGCCCCGGACAGTGCCTATGAACCGTTCTTCTTGGCCCTTGACGACATGAACCGCATCGCAACCCAGACCGGGAGGACCAGAGGCGCACTTGCTGTCCAGAAGGCTTGCCTCCCCTTCCAGGAAAGGCTGGTGGCCATGCAGTCTGACAGGATCGACTTCCGGCGTGATATGTGCGTGATTTGTGATAATCTTGGACATATCTACAAGGCATTAGGAAGTGGTAAAAAGGCACTCGAGTTTTACGAGAAATCCCTCCGGATTCGGGAGGACCTGGTGGTGTTGGAGCCTGACCGAACCGACTTTAGGTCGGACCTAAGTGTGAGTTTCATTAACGTGGGAAATATCTATGAGACCATAGGAGAAGGTAAAAAGGCACTCGAGTTTTACGAGAAATCCCTCCGGATTCGGGAGGACCTGGTGGTGTTGGAGCCTGACCGAACCGACTTTAGGTCGGACCTTACAGGGAGCTTCAGTGAATTGGGATATACCTATAGACACATGGGAGAAAAGAAAAAGGCACTCGAGTTTTACGAGAAATCCCTCCGGATTCGGGAGGACCTGGTGGCGTTAGAGCCTGACCGAACCGACTTTAGGTCGAACCTAAGCGTGAGCTTCAACAACGTGGGAAATATCTATGAGACCATAGGAGAAGGTAAAAAGGCACTCGAGTTTTACGAGAAATCCCTCCGGATTCGGGAGGACCTGGTGGCGTTAGAGCCTGACCGAACCGACTTTAGACACGAACTGAGTGTGGCCTTCCATTGCATGGGAAGTATTTACG
>Ga0233431_1001866_pt1 | contig 33063 bp, 50 predicted proteins | sample SI_118_April2016_FD_179867 | JGI IMG/M metagenome (GOLD analysis project Ga0233431, IMG submission 179867) | Seawater microbial communities from Saanich Inlet, British Columbia, Canada - SI_118_April2016_200_MG | ecosystem: Environmental > Aquatic > Marine > Inlet | place: Canada: British...
ATTATATCGTTTACATTTATAATAAAATATCCAAAGTGGTATAAGATTCAACTCTAACGGAAAGAAGTTTGTCTCATTGCTCGAGCTTTAGAGTCCCCTGGTTTTCTAGTCTCTTTCCTTCGAGTATCAGCAATAAGTAGGTTCCGGTCATAGCTCAAAAATTCTTGTCTAACTTCTTCGCTTTTAGTAAATGCAATAATAGCTTTAGAAATTGCTAATCGAGCTGCTTGCATTTGCCCAGAAACACCGCCACCCTTAACATTAACTGCAATATTAAAATCTAATTTCCCCAAGACATGTTTAGCAATAACTAATGGTTCACTAACTTCAAATTGTAATAATTTTGGATAAGCAGAAATAGGTTTCTTGTTAATTGTAATGATACCGTCTCCCCCGATAATTGTAGCTTTAGCGATAGCCGCCTTTCTTTTTCCTGTAACTACTAGATTATTCATTTTTACTTCCCCCTAAAAATGGACAATGAAACAACTTGCTTATTACTTTATTCATTTCAATAACCTCACAATTTCTTTCATAGTAGCAAATCTTTGTGGTTTTTTATGGTTAAAAACTTTAGCAGTTGCAATTTCTTCTTTTGTTAAATTTCCAGTCTTAGTTTCACATCTAAGTCTTTTGTGAGCTTCTCTTCCCTTCGGTCTATCCCATGGAAGCATTCCTCTAAGCATTCTTTTTACTAACATATCTTCTTGTCTAATATATTTTGGACCCTTCATAGAACCACCAGAACCCATTCTTCTTTTTTGTCTAATTCTTTCAACAAATAATTCTTTTCGTCCGCTTACCATAAGTTTTTCACAATTGATAAAGATAACACTGTCTCCCTTTAGTAATTGTTTAGCAATATAACTACCAGCACGACCCAAAATTGCATTTTCTCCGTTAACGATTAATTTTGCCATCTTATTTTACTATTGACAATCCTTTTAGTTCAGGGTTTTTTGCAAGTTCATCAACGATTAATTCAAAGCTTCCATCATTCTCTTTGATTTTTTCAATAGCTCTTTCACTTGCAGACCAAGCTACTATTTTTTTAGAAGTGTCTAAGTCACCAGCACTTAAAATTTTTCCACAAACTAGAATATCCCCATCAACATGTGCTAATTCTTTTAAGTTTAAAGCAGGCCATTTTCTTTTTGGCTTTCCTAATTCTTTTGCTACTTCTGGGTTTGTTTTCTTTAGTGTGATTATAGTTTTCACTAGTGACGGATCTCTCTTTCTCTTGATCCTTTTCTCAATTTTTGTTTTACTTATTTTCTTTTCCATTTTATTTCCTATATTGTTCGTTTCTTCTTTCCATGAGGGAAGGAGGATTCGAACCCCCGTAGGTTAAAACCAATGCGCCCTTAACGCATCCCGTTTGACCGCTCCGGCATTCCCTCAAATTTACTTGAGAGCCTTAAGAACAACATTAAGGTCATTCTTTAATACACTAGCAGCTTCTACAAAGATAGATTCTGCCTTCATTTGTCCCCAGGATTCAATTACGAATACTAGTTCATCAGTATATTCAGCAGTTATGCCGTCATATTTTTCAAGGTCTTCCATATCTAAGTCTGCTTTCCATGCATCTTTTACGGTTAGTTTATCCTTAAATTCAAATACATCAGAGTATTGTTCTGCTAATTCTAAATGTGCCTCTCCAGCTTTCTCAATTTTAATCTTTGGAATTTGCTTGTAAAACATAAGTCCAGGCATAAACTTAGCGTGCTCTTTCCCGGTACCTTGCCCAACTCTTGCAACGATTTCTAGCTCCTGTCCATTCTCAATTAATGCAATTGGCATCTCATTATAAACAACCATATCTCCTAATTCTCCTGACTCAACTATAATCTGCTCCCCCTCTTTAGTTTTCTTTTTTAATTTTAATTCAATTGTCTCGCCCTTCTTAACTTTTTGATTCTTTAATGGAACAAGGCCAAGTCTGTGCGCAATAACTTCATCATAAAGCACTGTGTCATTTTTGTAAATATCACATTCACTAATAGCTAAAACTGGAACATCACCAACACTCCTTCGAAGAGCATTTGCAAGGCTAATATTAAGTTTTGCTTTCCAGATCATTTTTTCGTCGTTTTTATTTATTAATTCCATGTTATTTTTCAAAAGAGATTTAGTTTTTAAACCTATACTCTTCTACCTCTACGACCTCCTTTTTTCTTTGGTCCACCACGAGGAATCTTTGTAACGTCACTAATACTTGTAACCCTTACCCCTTCCTTTGTTAGTGTTTTAACAATAGCATTAGCCCCAGGTCCAACTCCAGTTGCACCAGTCTGTCCCCTCATCCTTACTTCTAAAGTATTAACCTTATAATCTCTACACATTTCTTGTATCCTTTTAGCGATAAACATTGCAATAGTTGGGTTAGCTTTCATTCTATTATGCTTTGTAACAAGACCACCAGTTACTTTCCCAATAGTATTTCCTGCTAAATCATTTAGTGTAACAATGGTATTGTTAAATGTAGCATAAATATCTAATACAAAAACATTATCTTTTACTTCCTTTGCCATTATTCTGATTTTTCCTCCGTTGTTTCTTTGCTTTCCTCTACAGGTTCTTCATTAGCTTCCTCTACAGGTTCTTCTTGTACTTCTTCAACCTTTTTCTCTTTCTTAGGTCTAATCTCAACTTGTGCTTCTAATTCTGGTGTAACCCAAAAAGATGGAGTATTAACAACAGTCCCATTAACTATAACATATTTATGCACGATTACTTGTCTTGCTTGTTTAGCAGTACTGGCCATTTTTTTTCTAAATATAATTGTTTGAAGCCTTCTCTCTAAAACATCTTTTTCACCTAATGCCAAAACATCAGAAATATTTTCAGTTTTTAATCCTAATTTCTGCAATTTATTCAGGAAAGCTTTCTTCTCTTCTTCTGTCGATGCAATTAGTTTCTTCGCTCTCTGCCTAAATTTAGTAGCAACACTTTTAGCCTTCCAAATTTCTCTTTTGTTTTTTAATCCGAATTCATTAACTATAATATTTTCTTCCTTAATCCGTTGAGCGTCGAATAGTTTTCTCGGCCTTGAATATAACTTTCTTTTTCTTTTTATATCTCCCATCTTATTTCTTTTTCACTCCTGTAGCTCCACTTTTTTTACGATTTCGTCTAAAGTTGGATTTAGTTCTTTGGCCTCTAACTGGTAGACCGATAGTATGTCTAACTCCCTTATATGATTTGACTTTCTTAAGTCTCTTCACGTCAAATTCTTTTTTCAGTTTCAGGTCAGCACCATTAAGATGAGTGTCAACTCCATCATCAAAATCTCTTTGCCTATTCATTAAAAATGATGGGATCTTAGGATTATCAATAAAATTCTCAATTTTTTCAAGTTCTTCCTTTCCAAGGTCTAAAATCTTTTTTGTTGGGGGAATTCCCTGAATTCTGCAAAGTGCATTGGCAAAAGCCCATGAAATTCCAGCAATCTTGGTAAGTCCAACTATTACTTGTTTTCGAGCATCGACGTCACTACCTCTGATCCTCACAAGTTCTGCTTGCTGTTCTGTTCTATCTCTTTGGTTTGCCATTTTATGATATAAATAAGTTGTATCTTTGAATCTCAGTCAGTTCTTCCAATATCCTTTTTTCAACACCTTTAGCAGGGTCAGGCATATTTTGAACTCTTTCCTTAAGATCTTCAATACTTTCGAAGGGCTTTTCTCCTCTAGCCTTCAAAATAGCCAAGGTATGCTTTTTTCCAAACCCTGGCAATAGTTCTATCTGGTGTAGACGTGTATTAATCGGTTGAGCTTCATTAAAAAACCTTACGGTCTTCTCTGGATTCTCTTTGAGTTTTTCTTGAACAAACTCTTCCAATTGAATTTTAGCGGTTTCGGTTAAATTTTCTCTAGGGCATCTGCCTAAGATATATTGTACCTTATCTCGCTTGTCTTCTCCAATATATGTTTCCTCTCCAACTTCAAATGTAACACCTCTTCGAGGCACTAATTGTAGGAGAGTAAAATTTTCAATACCAATAGCCTGTGCTACTGGTAGCATTTTCTTTTCTAACGGGTATCCGTAAGGTAAGAAATCTAATATGATTGCTTTGTCTTCTCTTGCCATAGTCTAATCTAGTAATTTTGAGTAACATTAAGAACTTTAGAAACTTCTTCAGCGTCTAACGACGCTTCGCTCAAAATCTTATTTAATTCAGTAGCATCCTTTGGCACAAAGTCAACTAATTTTACTATATAACTTTCTTTCAACTTTAAAATATTAAGAGCTCTTATTTCTTCTTGCATCTTCTTCGCATCTTCAAGAGAAAGAACATCAAATTTTTTAATGAATTGTTTAATAGCCTCAGACTTCTCACCATCTCCAGCGATATTAGCCACTTCAGCCATACAGATTGGTCTTTCTTCGTTAATTACCATCTAATTTTTCCTCAAATGAACAGGATGCATAATGAATGTCTTTGTCTTGTCCTTGTCTTTTAATTCTACTACTTTAAAACTTCCTTGAGATCTAACAACTTTCCCCGTTAGTCCTTGAATCCTTTTAGGAAAAGATGAGCAAACTGACTTTTCAGCTACAACAGAAACCATATCTCCATCTTTTAATTTCTTGAAGTATTCACTAAATCTAATCTTTCCCTTCCTTCTAACTGGTTTTCCTTTTGCCATTTTATTAATTTGATTTCACAACAAGAATTACTCTCGCTGTTTTATGTTTACAACTCGGACAGTGCAACTATCCTAATAAAATTAGAAAAAGACCCTTTAAAAATGTTTTTACTACGAAATAAGCGCTATTCTATTGGAATGCGTGAGAGTCATTGAGATTTATTCCCTCTAGCGACTCTGGCTCACAGACAACAGTCTCGCTAAATCCATCAGATGCAGGAGTTTTATCTTCAAACCCATTATCTGTTTGTGCAGTTTCCGATATCTTTTCTGGCTCAGCCTCACCAACTCTTCCAAGTTCCAAGTTCCCAGTCCCTCTTTCCTTTTCCATATTATCCACAATTGTTTTTGCCATCTTTTCACCCCAGACCTGGTACATACAAGGTTGACATATATCTACAACTGAGTTAGAATCAATTCCTATAGAACAATAAATACACTGTTTAGTCATTTTGTTTTTTTCCTAAAATGGTCTAACGAAACTTTTCTAAAAGTTACCTCCACCATCTTCTAAATTAATTCTCTTTTTTACTTTTTAAATATTTGTAGCCTAGATGATATAATTGCCAAATTTTCCAAAGAATTATAAAGACTTCAACCCTTAAACCAATATGAGTAATGACAAATGGGTGATTAGTTTAGGCGGCAGTAGGATTGTCCCAAACGAAGTTGACTTAGCCTTCCTATTGGAATTTAAGAAATTAATAGAGTCTCATCCAGAAAAGAAATTTGTAGTAGTTACGGGCGGTGGAAAAACGGTTAGGACGTATGTGAAGGCCATGAAAAAAATGGGACAAAGCATAGAGTCTCAATCCAGAACAGGCATTGCTCTAACTCGTTTTCATGCCGAGTACCTAATGAAATTATTCGGAAAAGACGCGAACCACATATTGCCGAGAACCATGAAAAAAGTTGAAGCCCAATTGAATAAAAATCATGTAGTTTTCACAGGTGCTTTGCGCTATGGGCCAAATCAGACAAGTGACAGCGTAGGTGCAAAGCTTGCGGCGCATTTAAACTGTCCATTTATCAATCTCACGAACATTAAAGGATTATATACAGACAATCCAAAAACGCATAAGTCTGCCAAATTCATCCCAAAGATTACATGGAAAGAATTCTACAAAAAATCAATGAAGATAAAATATTCAGCAGGACAGCATTATGTATTGGATCAAGTTGGCTCAAGGGTCATAATGAACAAGAGGGTTACAACATACATAGTAGGCTCATTGGCGCAAATACAAAATATCCTAAGCAAGAAGAAATTTCTTGGAACAACAATTAGGGGTTAGACCCAAAAGCTTAAAACTATTTTTCTAAACTATTTATTATTGCCCACATCGCATAATGGTATTGCACTGGTCTTGAAAACCAGACCCCCCGGGGTACCCAGGTCCGATTCCTGGTGTGGGCGTTTTTTGAAATGAGCATAATGGACAACATGACCACAATAATCATTATAAATAGTAATAACTATTGTTGAATTATGCATAGAATTATTTTTACAGGAATCCCAGGAAGTGGGAAAGGAACACAGTCAGAGCTCTTATCTGTATATGACATACAGCAGATTAGCACAGGGGAGATCATTCGTGCAGCATTCAAGAACAATGATCCAGTTATATCAAAATATCGGGACCATATTGAAGATGGAGGGTTTTTACCGGATGAAGGAATATTTAATTTAATTAAAAAACATATCCCCACTAAGGGTAACGGTTATATTTTAGATGGAGCAGTTAGAACATTAAACCAAGCGCAATTTGTTGATAATAATGATTTAGCAGACACAGTTATTTATTTCCATTTAACCAAATCATTAGCTGAAGAAAGACTCTTGTCAAGAGGGCAAGGCAGGGCTGATGATACAGCAGGAGCTATCAAAAAAAGATTTTCAATATACGAGAGTCAGACAATCTCCGCTGAAAATTATTTGCGAGGGAATTTTCCATTTTATGAAATTGACGCTAGCGCAACAATAGAAGAAGTACATTCACAAGTAAAAAAGGCCCTAGAAATTTAATTATTGTTTGGTCTTAAAAATACCCTTTTCCCAGAAATATTCAATCGCGGCATGGAGTCGGTCCCTATTGCTAGAGTATAATGTTATAACCCTCTCGCCCTTCCTTATAATACCTTTTTTTCTATACAGGTAAACACCAGCTTTGGAATCTTTAGGGCAACCAAGGATCCTACAAAGAGCATTAAGCGACCTATTATCAATCCCCTTAATCAGCCCGCCAGGCCCCCAATAAATATCTCTTTCAAATTTACCAGCAGATAGCTTGCTCGTTCTCACCTCAAAATCTTTAGATCCATTTTGAGCATTGATTATACCTTTAAATTTGGCATAAGCTCGCCCATCATCTAAGGCTTTTCTTGCTTTTCGCTTCGGAGAAGAGACCCCATTCAATTTTAAGAGCCCAGTAGCAAGGGCTAAAGATTTTTTCCTAAGATCCATAGGGGCGGCAGGATCATTCCTCAAAACTCGGATTATATCAATCATCTCTAGTACCGGCCCAATTCCATTCCCGATTGGATTTCTTCCATCAGTGAAGACTACGGCAACATCTAGCTTAAATCTTCTAGCAACATCTATTAAGCTTCTTTTTAGTTCTCTAGCCTTTTTGAGAGTTTTAACCTTAGAGCCCTCACCATATGGTATATCTATTAATATTTTTTTAGAACCCATTGATATCTTTTTAGCTAGAACTGAAGCGATTAGTTGAGATGGAATATCAATTCCTAATAATTTTTCTACTCTAATAATTTTATCGTCTGTCGGAGCTAGCTTCATCTTGGCATTCCAAATTAAACACGCCCCTTCTTTTTTTATAATTCTCTTTAGTCCCTTAGCGTCGATTTGAATTTCAGCCATTGTTTCAATAACATCAGCAGTCCCAGCAGCAGAAGTAATCGCCCTAGACGATGTTTTTGGGATAGTTAATCCAAGGGCAGCACATATACTTACTACGATAGGAGTAGTTCTGTTCCCAGCAACCCCACCAATACAATGTTTATCGCTAATAACCTTGTCTCCAAAAGATATCTCCTCCCCAGTCCCAACCATGGCCTTAGTTAAATAATAAGTTTCTTCATCATCCATCCCCCCTAGTTTTTGGCCAGAAACAAAGTATGCAATTTCTGCACTTCCAAGTTTCCCACTTAAAATATCATTTACAATATGGTTAATCTCATTCTCTGTTAACTTCCCGCCCTCTAATTTTTTACGAATAAATTCACTAGATGGCACACCTGATTTTTTAAAATTCATCTTCTTGTTAGTTCATTTAGTTTTCCTTTTTGATAAAGGTCTAAAATTATTAATGCATACGCAAGGATTAGTGGTCCCAGAATAAGTCCCAATATTCCCAAGAAGTATAATCCGCCAATAGTTCCTATCAGGCTAACTCCCAATGGCATATTCGTTGATTTGGATAAAAGATAAGGTCTTACGAAGTTATCAATACTAGATACGAATAAGGCGCTGTAAAAGAATAAAATTAAACCAGCAGTAGTGTCACCATTTATTATTAACACAACAACTACTGGAAACCACACAAGCCAAGATCCCAATATAGGGATAATTGAAATTAGCATAGTTAAGAAGGTTAATGTCAAAACATTGCCGACGCCTAAAATCCAAAGCCCAATTCCAAGAGCTAAACCTTGTAATACACCAATTAATACCTGACCCAGCATAATAGAATTAGTAATCCCACGAAATCCTTCTAGGAATTTTTTCTCAGTTGTTTTAGAAAAAGGAGAAAGTCGGCTCATATACTCTCCAAGTTTGTCAGAGTCTTTGATTGCAAAGAAAAATGTGAAAAAGAAGACAACGAACTTTAAGATTAGGTTTGGGATATCAACTAGAATATTCACAAATTGATTCATAAGAGTAGTCACCATTTTACCGATAGCACTATTAACCTGATATATCGCCGTTACAAATGATTCTTCAGACAATAACTGTGGAAAATTACCCTGAATAGCAGCAGCTAGATCCATATTCTGTAAATTAACATATATATTGAATATTTGTCTAACTAGAAGGGGAGTAAAATATACAATTGGCACAGCAATGATCATACCCAAAAGGATCATTAATAATGCCGCAGATAAATTAGGCCTTTTTAGTGCCTTGTATATCTTAATATATAATGGATGGAATATATAAGCAAAAAGAAGTGCGAAAATAATTGGAATCGCAATTGGCCTCAAGACTAAGAATGATAAAATAAATATACCGGATATAGCAATTATGGTCACCAGCGAGTTAATATTAAGTTTTTCGGGCATAAGAAAAATAAGTGATCCTTATTTATAAACTTGATGAAGAGCATAAATTTATCAATGAAATAGAATAAAAATGGTTATTCTTCATAGCTTTTAGGAGCATAAGTATCACTGGGCATACCGACAGGCCAATCTCTCCTGGACGTAGTCTTGCTAAGTTGAACATAATGTTGGATTCTTTTTCTGGCTTCAGGACTTGGTCGCAAACCCACTGGAGCCCCGGGTCTTTTTGTTAGAATGGTTTTTTCAGCCATTCTCCTTGCATCGTTGATTCCTCTTGGCATATAATTACAACAATGGGCGGGTTTATATATATGGCAAATAATTCACGATTAAGAGGCCATAAATTTATAAACGAAATAGAATAAAAATGGTTATGGTGATTAGAAAAATCTTTAATGAGAATTTTGATTCTGATGTTCATAGTTCATTTATGAAATATTCTAGGGGCGAATTTAAAAATAAATATTTAATACATGTAAAAAAGCAAGCTAAAAAAACGGCACTTAAAACATCAGTCGAATTTACAAATGATGTAGTGCGGGCATCTCTTTTGGCGGTTAATGGGCCAGTTGCGGTGACGGGGGTTATTATTTCTACTAACGACTTGATAGAAGAACTAGGTCTACCAATCAAAAAGAAAAGCAATTTTCAAGGTGTTAGAAAATTAGAATTAGATACAGAGGTTGAATCATCTAAGATTATTGAATTAATGGGAAAATATCCAAAAGTATTTTTCGCTCTTAGTTTTAAGACTGATGATATTGAATTAAAAGTAAAAAAGAAGGGTCCAGGAAAGCCAGGAAACAAAAAAGAAGGACCGAAGGCAGATTTCTGCGTATTAAAGACTACAAATCAGGATATAATAAAGGAATTCTTGTTTGATGTCAAAGACTATAAGGAAGTGTTCGTAAACCATACAATAATGATTGAAGAAATGGTTTACCCGTCGAATATTGACGACTTAAGCCCTAAAGAAATTAGAGAACAAGCCAAAAGAAAAGGGCGAGTTATCAGAACAGCTACGATTGACGACAAAGAAGTAGTAAGCGAAGCAAAGTTCGTTGCTTAATTTTTAGGACTGTATCACCAAACCTTTATAAACCCATATTTCTCACATTATTTTGTAGAAGTGGTTCAAAACTTAAATGTTTGAGCCTGGTAATTTTAGCTTTGGTTGAAGCTTAGATTCAAGACAGTGTGCTACTGTTTAAAGAATCAGAACAAAATGTAGACATTAGTCTAACCAATAAAAACAAAATGACAGACAACAACGGAATCAGATCAGGAAGCCTTCAATTCTATCCAAGAGTTAGGGCAAAGAAAGTTATCCCTAGTGCGAACTGGAAGCCTATCAAGAAAGACGGGAATGGGTTACAAGGTTTCATAGGATATAAAGTTGGGATGGTTTCTGTATTCGCAAAAGATAATACTCCAGATTCTTTAACAAAAGGAAAAAGAATTACTTTCCCAGCTACAGTTATAGAATGTCCAAAAATGAAAATTTATTCTGTTAGATTTTATAAAGATGGCAAAGTTAGCTCTGAAACAGTTGTCGCTAATGATAAGTTCTTAAAAAGAAAATTAAGGGTACCTACAGCAATAAAAGAACTAAGTGCTGAAAACGATTTTGATGATGTGAGAGTGATTGTTTATTCTCTTGTAAAAAATACTGGAATCGGAAAAAAGAAACCAGATGTTTTAGAAATGGCTCTTTCTGGAAGTTCTGAGGAAAAGATGAGCTGGATTAAAGAAAACTTGAAAAACGAAATTTCTGTAAAAGATATTTTTGGGTCTGGCCTAGTGGATATTAGAGCTGTAACAAAGGCTTACGGAACTAACGGTCCAGTAAAAAGATTTGGAATCTCATTAAAGGCAAGCAAGTCCGAAAAAGGTCAAAGAAGACCAGGTTCTTTAGCTCCATGGCACCCAGCAAGAGTTACTTTTAGAGCACCACAGGCAGGTCAAACAGGATTCCACAATAGAATAACTTATAATAACGCTATAGTTCAAGTAGGGAGCATAGAAGAAAATAACATTAACCCAAAGAGAGGATTTCATAGATATGGTAATGTAAAGAATGACTTCATGGTTCTAGCAGGTTCCATACCAGGACCAAAGAAAAGAGGATTACTTATCTCTGCGCCATTGAGACCTACAAAAAAACAATCTAAAAAAAATTATGAGGTTTTAGAGTTAAGATGAAGACAAAATTAATTGATAAAGCAGGAAAGGCAGGAAAAGAACTAGATCTGCCGAAAATATTTTCTCAAAAAATTAGAACAGATATTCTGGCTAAAGTATTTGAAGCACAAAAGAAATCAGAGATGCAAGCATATGGGGCAATGAAAGGCGCTGGTGCTGGATATTCAGCCTCTGGTATTATTAAGCGTAAGAGACATGATTGGAAAACTTCATATGGTAAAGGTATCTCTAGGGTTCCTAGAAAAATTATGTCTAGAAGCGGTGCCTCATTCAATTGGATTGGTGCAACTGTATCTAATACTCGTGGCGGTAGAAGGCCCCATGCGCCAAGAGCAGAAAAGAATCCATTTTCAAAAATTAATAAGAACGAATTAAAAATAGCATATACCTCAGCACTATCAGGAACAGTAGATGGCGCCTCTATCCAAAAGAAATATCCAAGCACTGAATCAGGATTTGTATTTAGCGGTGAAATCTTAGGATTAAAAACTAAAGAATTCTTCACAATATTAAAATCATTATTTGGAGAGAACGAATCTAAAATTTTAAAGGTAAAAAAAGTTAGAGCAGGGATCGGAAAGATGAGAGGTAGGAAATACAAAGTGTCTTCTGGTTTATTATTTGTTCTTGCAAGTGACGAGAAGATGTCTCGAAAGGGAATCAAGGTAGTTTCTGTCCCAGAATTAAGAATTTCAGATCTTTCACCAAATGGAGAACCAGGACGTCTTACATGTTATACTGAGAAAGCAATTAAAGAATTAGGAGAGAGGTTCAATTAATATGGAAAAAGTTATTCTAGAGAAGATAAAAGCAACTGAAAAAATTGTTAGACAAATTGAAACAGAGAATTGTTTAGTATTTGTAGTCGACAGAGCAGTTTCAAAAGAAGAAATCAAAGCAGAAGTTGAATCTTTATTCGATGTAAAAGTTGCTGGAGTTAGAACATCTACTCAAAAGAATAAAAAACAAGCATTCGTAAAATTAAAACCAAAGTTTAGTGCAGGAGATCTTGCAACTAAGCTAGGGGTATTATAATGGGAAAGAGGATTATTCAACAGCGTAGAGGAAAGGGGAGTTTAGTTTATCAAGTTAGAAAGAAGGCTAGCCTAGTTAGACCAGGTTACCCAGCAAAATTAGAAGGAGAGTATAAGGTGGTTAAGTTAATTTCTTCCCCAGGGCATTCAACACCAATTGCAAAATTTACAAATGTAAAGGGTGAAGCTTTCTATAACTTCGCAGTAAATTTATTATACATCGGGCAAGTTATCAAGTTCGGTGGTACTTCTGACGGAGATATAACTACTCTCGGTAACTTAAAAAATGGAACAACAGTATTCAATATCGAAAATACGCCTAGAGACGGTGGTAAATTTATTAGAACAGGTGGGTCATCTGGTCTTGTTATGAACACTGAGGGAGATAAAGTAACAATTGCTATGCCATCTAAAAAGGAAAAGAAGTTCAGTAAAGATGTTAGAGCAACAATCGGTAAAGCATCGGGTGACGGGCGAGTAGAAAAACCGATTTTAAAGGCAGGTAAGAAGTTTTATATAATGAAATCAAAGTCTAAATTATGGCCAAGAACTTCAGCGGTTAAAATGAATAAGATTGACCATCCATTCGGTTCTGGACGAGGTAAGAGAATTAAGAGCAAGATTGCTAAAAGAAATGCTTCGCCTGGTAAAAAGGTTGGTTTAATTAGACCGAGAAGAACAGGGAGGAAGAAAAGATAATTATGGCAGACGAATTAGCACAAAAAAGTAAAGAGAAATTCTACCGAGGTCTAGAAGTAGAAGAATTAAAGAAATTAGATACTCGAGAGTTCGCAAAATTGGTAAAGTCTAGAGCTAGAAGATTTTTGCTTAGAAACGGCTCAAGTGTAGAAAAATTCGTTGCTAAATGCGATAAGAATGCAGGCAGAAACAAACCAATCAAAACACATGATAGAGAGCTAGTAATAGTCCCAAGAATGATAGGAAACTTAGTACAGGTTTATAACGGGAAAGAATTTGTAAAAGTTGTAATAGTTCCAGAAATGTTAGGACACAGATTGGGTGAATTCTCATTAACAAGAAAAATCGCAAAACATACATCCGTGGGGGTAGGAGCTTCTAAGAAGAAATAAACATGGCAGAAGATAATAAAAAAATGGAAAAAGTAGAAGAAAAGAAACCAGAAGTTAAACCAGAAGTTAAACCAGAAGTAAAGGCAGAATTTAAAGAAACAAAGAAAACTACTAAAAAAAATACAGAGAAGGTTGCAAAAGATATGGTAGTGGCAAGGGGAACAGCTATGAGGATCTCTCCGAAGCACGCTTTCGCAATTTGTAAAATGATTAAGGGCAAAACTACAGAAGTAGCAGTTACCATGTTAGAAAATGTTATCAAGGAAAAACAGCCAGTAAAGATGCATGGTCGAGAAGTTGCACATCAGAGAGGAAAGGGAGTTGCAGGAGCAAAATACCCAAGGAACGCAGCAAAAGCATTTATTCCACTTGTTCAGCAATTAAAATCTAACGCAATCGCATTAGGTGTTGATGACCCAGTGATATCAATCGCAATGGCTAATAAGTCAAAAAAGGTCTATAGGAAGGGTGGTAAAGAAGCTAAGAGAACACATGTTGCCTTAGAAGCAGTTCCAAAAACTAAATTTACGAAGAAGAAAAAATAAAATGGAAGAAAAACAATTTGTCAACTTAAGAAAGGAAGAATATAATATTAAGAAATTCGTAAAAAAGATGTTTGGGAAGGGGCTTGTCTCAGCAGTTAAGATTGAATATACTCCTGTGGGAGAAAAAATTGTAGTTGCAACACATAAGCCAGGATTTATCATTGGTAAGGGTGGAGAAAAAATCTCAGCACTAACTGGATTTTTAAAGAAGAAATTCAAGATGGAAAATCCACATGTAGATATTGAAGAGATTAAAAATCCAGAATTTGATGCACAACTTATTGCGGATGATTTAGCTTTAACTCTTGAGCGTTTCGGAGCAATGAAATATAAGTCTGCAAGCTATAGAACATTATCTAGAATTAAGAACAAAGGGGCTCGTGGAGCAGAATTAAGAGTGACAGGAAAGCTTCCAAGTGATAGAGCTAGAAGTTGGAGATTCTCTTTCGGTTATTTAAAGAAAACAGGAGACTCTGCCAAATTAGTTGACAGAGCAGAGGCTGTGGCAGATACAAAACAAGGAGTAGTCGGAATCAAGGTCGCTGTTTTAGCACCAGATGTAAAGATGAAAGATCAAATAGAATTAACAGAAGAATTAATGAATGAAATAAAAAGCAATGCAATGGAAATTGAAGAAATTACTGAAACATTAAAGAAAAAAGTTAAAAAAGCTGTAAAAAAAGTTAAGAAAAAAGCAACTAAAAAATCTACGGAGAAGAAAGAATAATGGCAGAAAAAGAAAATACACCAGCAAAAGAAAACAAAGAAGCAACTAAAGCGGTAACAAAAAAAGTAGATGCACCAGAAGGTGTACCCTCAAAGGGCAAAAAAGCCGCAAAGAAAGAAACTAACGTCTCTAAATTAAAAGATTTAAAAATTGAACTTTTAAAAAATCCAACCAAAAGGAAAAGGATTAAAAGGGAAATTGCACGAATTTTAACAGAGCAAAGTATGAAAACTAAAGTTGGAGGAAATCAATAAAGTGGATATTTGCCCTAAGTGTGGATTGCCTTCGGCGGCCTGTGTTTGCGAGGAAATTGCAAAGACTCAACAGAAAATTGAGATCTCCTCGGAAAAAAGACGGTTCGGAAAAATTTCCACTCTTGTATTGGGGTTCAACAAGGACGTTGACATAAAATCCATTGCAAAAACACTAAAAGCAAAACTTGCCTGTGGAGGAACAGTTAAAAACGGTGTGATCGAACTTCAAGGAGATCACAAAAATAACATCCCCAAAATCTTAGAAAAACTAGGATTCAGCAAGGAACAATTGAATTAAAATGGTAGAAAAGAAAAAAACAACAACAAAAAAAGAAAGTGCTCCTGTTAGCTGTAGCGATAAGATTTGTCCAATCCATGGTGACCAAAAATTGAAAATGAGAGGGCGAGTCTTCAAGGGTACAGTAGTTAAAAAAACTCAAAATAAAATTGCAATTAGTTTTGAAAGAATGATAAAATTACCAAAATATGAAAGATATGAAAAAAGAAAAACTAAAATCCATGCGAGATTACCTGAGTGTATGGTAGAAGAAATATCTATGGGAGATTTGGTAGAAGTTGCGGAGACTAGACCTATTAGTAAAATGATTCATGCAGTAGTTGTTAAAAAAATTAAGGGGAATTCACAATGAAAGCAGTTTCAGGTAGGCCAACAAGAGGATTAAATATCGGAAGCGTAGTAGATGCTGCAGATAATAGTGGTGCTAGAATCGTAAGGATTGTTTCAATTAAACATGGTAAAACAACGAAAGGGAGACAAGGTTATGCAAAAGTCGCAGACTGGGTCAAAGTATCAGTTAGGAAAGGAGACCCAAAGATGAAGGGTGAAGTTTTCGATGCAGTAGTAATTAGACAAAAGAAATCATGGAGAAGAATAAGTGGAGAGAGAATTTGTTTCCTAGATAATGCAGTGGCATTATTAAAAGATGAAAAAGGCAATCCTAAAGGAACCCAGATTAAAGGCGCAATCGCAAGAGAAGTTCAAGAAAGATGGAAGGAGGTTGCTAAAAACGCAAGTTTAGTACATTAAAATGAAGTCACTATTTAATACATCCTGGAAATCAAGTAAGCAACCAAGAAAACAAAGAAAGTTCTTAGCAAATGCTCCAAACCATATAAAGAGAAAACAGTTATCTGCAAACTTAGACAAATCACTTAGAGTAAAATATAATACAAGATCATTGGAAGTAAGGTCTGACGACGAAGTTAAGATAATGAGAGGAAAATTCAAGGGAAAGCAGGGAAAAGTTTTATCAGTAATCCCAAAATACTCCAAAGTTATGGTCGAGGGAATTGAAATCACAAAGAAGAATGGGGAGAAAGTAGCGGTCCCATTAAAGCCTTCAAATCTAAAGATTATCAAGGCAGTAGATACAGACAAGAAAAGATTCAAAAAGGCAATTAAACCAGCAAAGACAGAAGAAAAATCTTCTGGACTAAAAACGGAGAAAAAATAAAATGCATACGAAAAAATCATTAATGCCGAAAGCATGGCCAGTCCCAAGAAAGACTAGAACAAAGAGATTCATAGCCGTGCCTGCGCATTCTAAAGATAAAGCAATTAACCTATTGTTCATATTAAGAGATATCTTAGATCTTGCAAAGACAAGAAAAGAAGTAAATAAGATTTTACACCAAGGGGATGTTAAGGTAAACAATAAGATTAGAAAGTCTGACGATTTCCCAGTTCAAATTTTTGATACAATATCTTTAGAGAGATCAAGCAAATATTATAAATTAGAAATTGTAAATAAGAAATTCGCATTAAAAGAAATTAAGAAATCAGAGACTGGCAAGAAGATAGTAAAGATTGCTGGCAAAACAATACTTGCAAAAGGCGGAATCCAAATGAATTTAGCAGATGGAGCAAATATATTGTCCAAAGATGCATTCAACGTCGGAGATTCAGTATTATTTAATGCAGAAAAGGGCAAGATAGAGAAAGTCTTACCATTAAAGGTTAAGTCAAATGTAGAAATTATCTCTGGGAAACATGCCGGTGAGATGGGTGTAGTGCTTGAGATTATCCCACTTAGCAGAGAAAATGCTTATAAAATTAAATTAGACGACAAGGACGTAACTCTTCCATTCAAGACAATCCTTGTAATCGCGTAAAAATAAAATGGCAGAAGAAACAAATAAAATGAGCGAATTCAAATTAGAGAAAGTAATCCTTAATATTGGAGCAGTAGGAGAAGATCTAGAGAAGGGTGTAATTCTTTTAGAGAAAGTCTCTGGGAAGAAGCCCGTAAAGGTAAAAGCTGTAAAAAGAATACCTACATGGTCAGTAAGACCAGGCTTAGAAGTTGGAGCAAAAGTAACAATTCGAGGAGAAGACGCAAAACAAATATTGAAAAAATTACTCCCAGCATTAGACAATCAATTAAAAGAAAAACAAATTCAAGACAACTTTTTCAGTTTCGGGATTCATGAGTATATCGAAATTCCAGGAGTGGAATACATTCGAGAAGTAGGAATTATGGGATTAGAAGCAACAGCAGTTTTTACCAGACCTGGAAAACATATAGAAAAGAAAAAGGTTAAAAGGGGAAAAACTCGAAGATTAGTAGTTACAAAAGAAGAAATAATTTCTTATCTTGAAGCCAACTTTAAAACTAAAATTGTAAAGGGGAAAAAATCAAATGACAGCAAGTGATTGGAGAAAAATAACAAGGCAATTGAAAGCGAAACCAGCTGTGCTTAAAAAATTCATTAAACATAATAGACCAAAGCCAAGGGCATTCGGAGTAGCAGCTCAAAGATGCGAAGCTTGTGGTCGACACGGCGCACACCTGAGCCAATACAATCTAAATTTATGCAGGCACTGCTTCAGAGAACTGGCAGTAGAGCTTGGATTCCAAAAATACAGTTAGGAGAATAAAATGAGTCAAGATATAATTTCAGATAGCTTAAACCAAATAATGAACGCGAAGAGAGTTGGAAAACTAGAGTTAGTATTTGCTAGAAAATCGAAGGTTCTATTAAATTTATTAGAAATAATGAAGGAGAAGGGTTCCTTAGAATATACAGAAAATCCAGAAGACAATACGGTTTCTATAAAGATTTTAAAATTAAACGAATGTCGTTCAGTAAAACCAAGGTATTACACAGGATACCAAAGAATTGAGAAATACTTAAGAAGATTTTTACCTTCAAGAAATTTAGGATTCTTAATTATCTCTACAAACCAAGGGCTACTAACACACCAAGAAGCAATTGCAAATAAAATCGGGGGAAGCGTACTCGCTTATTTCTATTAAGATGAAAAAAGATTTAGAAAGAACAATTACTTTACCGGAAGGATTCACAGCAGAAGCGAAAGAGAATGAGTTAACAATTAAGGGGAATTCAACTGAGTTAACGAAAGAGTTCGATTTGGGAAGAGCCAAAATGAAAGTGAATGGGTCTGACATAGTACTTTCTGCAAAAGGCGCAACAAGAAGAGAGTCCACTATGATTGGAACAACTTGGGCCCATATAAACAATATGGTAAAAGGATTGTCTACTGATTTTGAATACATTTTAGAAGTTTGTAACGTTCACTTCCCGATGAATGTAAAAGCAGAAGGCGACCATATAACTATAAAATCTTTTTTAGGAGAGAAAGTAGACAGGGTAGCTAAAATTGTTCCAGGGGTAAAAGTAGAAATCAAGGGGACTCAAATAACAGTTACATCTAATGAGATTGAGAAAGCTGGACAAACAGCAGCAAACCTAGAAAAGGCAACAAGGTTAAAGGGGCGAGACAGAAGAATTTTTCAAGATGGAATATTTATAACAACTAAAAATGGGATAGCAATCTAAATTACTATGGTAGAAAAAACAAAGAAACCAACAAAAAGAAAAATTCCTCAATTTTTAAGAAAAGATTGGCACAAAAAGATTAAGTTAGGTAGTACTGTAAAGAAAAATAGAAAGTGGAGAGGAGCAAAAGGCCGACAGAATAAGATTAGACTAGGGATAAGAGCTCAAGGTGCCCGTCCGAAAATAGGGTATAGCCAACCTTCAGAACTTAGAGGGAAGATTGACGGTAATGAGTTTACTTTAGTTGAAAATATGAAACAACTAGTTACACTTAAAAAAGGAGATTCGATCATTATTGCAAGCATAGGGGCAAAGAAGAGAGCATTAATTGTTGAGGAATCAAAGAAAATAGGACTAGTAGTATTAAATGAAAGGAAAGATAAAAAATGAATTTAGCAAATAAAAAAGTATTAGCAGCAAAGGCATTGAAAGTCGGAAAGGGTAGACTTTACTTTACAGCAGGAAACCTGCCAGAGATTAAAGAAGCAATCACAAGGCAAGATATAATCGACTTACATAAAGCTGGGGCAATCCAAATCAAGGAAGTCGCAGGTAGGAAAAAAATTGTTAAAAGAAAACATAGAAGAGGAGTCGGGAAAGTAAAGAAGAAAGTAAATACTCGGAAAAGAGAATATGTTATTATGACTAGAAAACTTAGAACCTATGTTAAGCACATGCTTAAGACAGGTAGCGTAGATATTGAAACTTATAGAACCACGAGAAAGCAAATCAGGGCTAGAAAATTCAGAAGTAAACGACACCTAAAGGAGCTTTTGTCATAATGGTAACTGCAAGAAAACCAAAGAGAAGAAGAAAGGAAGCGAAGACAGACTATAGGAAAAGGATGATTCTTCTAAAAGCAGACAAGCCAAGAATTGTGATCCGTAGAACAAACAAGTATTTCATTATCCAATTAGTTGAAAGTAGTGAAGCCCAAGACAAGGTTGTTAAAACTTTAAGCTCAAAAGTATTATTGGACCATGGATGGAGCAAGGATTCTATAGGCTCTTTAAAGTCAGTTCCAGCAGGATATTTAACTGGTAAGATTTTTGCAAAAGAATTAGGAGATACAGAATGCATCATAGATCTAGGAATGGTAAAGACAATTTTTGGAAATAGAGCTTTTGCAGTAGTGAAGGGTTTAGTTGATGGTGGTGCAAAAATCAGTGCTAATGAGAAGGTATTCCCAAGCGAAGAAAGAATCAGGGGAGAACACTTAAAAGACGACATAAAGACAATGATTAGTAAAGTGGAGGCAAGTTTAAAATAAAATGGCAGAAGAAGAAATTAAAACTCAAGCAGTAGAAACAAAGGAAGATGTAGTAGTAGAAACAACTGAAGAAACTGCAACTGAAAAAGAAGCAGAAAAAGAAGCAGAAAAAGAAGCAGTGGAAGAAACTGTTGAAGCTGTAGTTGAAGAAACTCCAGAAGGCCAATTGAAAGAAATGAATGAGAAGGTCGAGGAAGCTGAAAAAAGAGAAGACGCGGCTGTCTCTGCACAAGCTGAAGCGCAATTTAAAATTGAGGAAGGGCGAGATTTAACTCCAATGCAAAGGAGAGAAAGAAGATTTGCCCAAGAGAAACAAGCAAAATTAGACAACTGGGTCCCAAAGACTGAATTAGGAAAAGAAGTCAGAGCTGGGAAAATAAAAGATATCGAAGAAATTTTTAATTCTGGTCGAAAAGTAATGGAGTCAGAAGTTGTAGACCTTTTATTACCAAACTTACAAACTGATGTTTTATTTATCGGACAGTCAAAGGGTAAGTTCGGTGGTGGAAAGAGAAGAGCATTTAGACAAACTCAAAAGGTAAACAAAGAAGGAGCATCTTTAAGCTTCGGTGTTTTAGCTGTTGTAGGAGATGGAGCTGGTCATTTCGGTATAGGATTCGGGAAAGCAGCAGAAACTCTACCAGCAAAGGAAAAAGCTATCCGTAAGGCAAAATTATCTTTAATAAGAATACCAAGAGGATGTGCAAGTTACGATTGTTCTTGTGATGAATCACATTCAATCCCAATGGCAGTTACGGGCAAATGTTCTTCGGTAACTGTAAAATTAATGCCAGCACCTCAAGGAACTGGACTAGTTGTAGGAAATGAATTGAAAAAAATCCTAAGAGCGGCAGGGATCAAAGATGTATATTCACATTGTGAAGGTAGAGTTAGAACAACATTTAACACAGCAAAAGCATGTGTGGAAGCTTTAAATAAATTGAATGACTTAAAATTATAAAATGGCACTATTAGTAATAAGAATCGCAGGAAGATGTAAGATGGATAAAAAGAATGAAGAGACTTTAAAGAGATTAAAACTATATAAGAAATATTCTGCAAGAATGATCGACGATACGAACAAGGTTATGATGGGAATGGTCGAATCAGTTAAAGATGAAGTTGCATTCGGGGCAATTGAACCAGCATTAGAAAAAGAAATTAAAGAAAAGAGAGGAAATGACAAAAACGATATGTTTGCACTACATCCACCAAGAGGCGGATTCAAAAAAACTACAAAAGGAAGATACCCACAAGGGATAAGAGGTAAAAATCCAGATATAGCTAAATTTGCAGCGAGGATGTTATAATGAAGACTCACAAAAGGCCAAAAAATTCTAGAATCAGAGGAGCTCGAACTGTAGGTTGGGGATTCCGTCAAAAGCATAAGGGTCATGGTAACAAAGGTGGATTCGGAATGGCTGGAACAGGTAAGAAGGCTGATCATAAAAAACAAGTAGCAAGAGAATCAGATAAGAAACATAAATATTTCGGAAAACAAGGATTAACCTCTAGAGGAACAAAGAGAGACAAAACTTTAAGAAAAAATCTTAGAGACATCAAAGATAATATGTTCAAGAAAGATGGAGACAAAATTGATCTTAAAAAATATGTAGTTTTAGGAGTTGGAGATGGATTCAAAGCAGAAATTACTGCATTAAAAGCATCTAAAGCTGCAATTGAAAAAATGGAAAAAGCTGGCGGAAAGATAATTTTACCAGTACCAAAGGAAAATAAAGTAGTTGTAAAAGAAGAGAAGAAGGAAGAAAAGAAAGTAATTCTATCCAAAAAGAAAAAATGACTTAAGAAGCATAAATAGTATCAATACAATTAATATAAATGGATACGCAAAATTTTTATAAAGATTTGTTAACCTACCAAGTTCTTTTTTAGCTGGAGTTCCTATTTTGCATGAATAGAGCCCAAGAACAATAGAAGCAATGAATAATATTAGTACAAGGAAAACATTATAAAAAAACATACTCATTATGGCAAGAAGGGTTGATGCGTAAATATATATGTCGGCCCTGGTAATCCCAAGCCATTCCCTAAGCAATTCGTCCATATTAGTATGTGAGAAAACATCTTTATAAATACTTCCACGCGGACCATTAGAAGGTCGTGGCGAAATATTTATAAAGTATTATCTATACAACATAATTATGAAAGGTGTAATGAATTTTAAAGAAGATTTAAAGAATAAAAAATATAGTTGGTTTATAGTATATATATTGGTAATCGTTATTAGTTCACAACTTGCTGGTATCGTGGGAGTAGTGGGTGCAGTATTCGCTCTAGTGGGAATGCGGGGTGTTTTTTCTAAAGATTATAAAATCACGAAAAAAATAGTTTATTCTGCATTGTTTATAGCAGGAGGTATCATTATATCATCTATTTTATTATTTATAGTCGCAGTGGGTATAAATTTATTTGCACAACCACCACTTGAAGCATCGTTCCAATCATGTAGGGATGCATACCCAGGTACAGACGAGGGTAACTTATTTTATAAAGATAATTGTATTTTTGAAGTTGTATATGCTAATCCATGGTCTACGTTGGAAGATTGCGATAGTTTACTTACAGACATTCATGAAAGAAGTGAATGTAATATTGCTGTTGCCGCAATACGTGAAAATTATTCTATATGTAATTTAATGGAGCAAGACATCATGAGAGATGGTACGTCTTATAGTGAATTATGCTTAGAAATTGTTGCATTTGAACTTTTAGACATAGAAGGTTGTAAAAAAATTACAAATATTGAGCTTAAAGATTTGTGTAACTATAATATAAACAAAGAAATAGCTGGCGAAGAACTTATGGAAACAGAAAAAGTTTGGAGGGTATTAATAAATGATTCAGATATATTGGGCGTTGGTGAATATATAGGACAAAAATTCCAGCTTATAAAAAATACAAATATTTCAATTGAATTTATTTCAGATTTGCCTGTTTATACTTGTATTGCAACAGAAGAAGAATTTGATAATTATCTTGAGGGAGAAAATTATTTCTGTGTCGGTGGTTCAGTCTCAGATGAGACAACAGAAGATTATAGTGAAGGAATGCTTGAAGCAGGGAATTATGTTTACTTATTTGATAGTAACGAGAAGACTGAAATCAAATATGAGCTTTTAATTGGTATTCTTGAATAGATTATCGACATAACAGCCCTCACGCACATTAGATTCTCGAAATAGTTATAATCAATTCTCCGAATATAAATCTCTAAATATAGTTCAGGGTAGCAATATCTTTATAAACTAAAATTATCTTCATAGATTATGGGATTTAGAGAATTTTTACACAATCTTCCGGAAGTTACTTCACCTACAGAAAAGAAAGTTAGTTTTAGCACAGGCATCAAGTGGACGCTAATTGTTTTAGTAGCATATTTTATTCTATCTAATATTACATTATATGGAATAAGTGAAGCAGCACTGAGCAGATTCGAGTATTTAGCGATACTTTTAGGTACAACTTTCGGGTCCATTGTGTCCCTAGGTATTGGTCCAATCGTTATGGCTTCAATTATATTGCAACTGTTGGTTGGGTCCCAACTCTTGAATATTGATACATCAAGTGACGAAGGTAAGAAATTTTTCCAAGGTTTGCAGAAACTGTTAGCCATCATATTTGTATTATTCGAAGCATTTATCTATGTCTTAATGGGTGGAATCCCAGCGTCAAGTCCAGCACTAATACCAATAGTTATTTTTCAATTATGCCTGGGTGGATTTTTAATATTATTTATGGATGAAGTAGTCCAAAAATGGGGATTCGGTTCAGGAATCAGTTTATTCATCGCAGCAGGTATTGGTTGGAGATTATTCACGCAATTATTCCAGTTCATGGATGCGCAAGGAATCTTGTCTCCTGTTGGAAATGTCTGGGCGTTCTTCTCGTCACTAATCTCAGCAGATGGGACAGGAGCAATGTTAGCGCTAGTCCCAGTTTTGGTAACAGCAGCATTATTTTTTCTAGTAGTTTTTGCACAAAGTTTGAAAGTAGAAATTCCATTATCGTATGATAGAGTCAGAGGCTATGGAATCCGTTGGCCATTACAATTCTTTTATGCGGGAGTTATCCCAGTTATCCTAGTCTCAGCACTTGTTGCCAATTTCCAATTATTGGGTAGTTTGCTAGAAAGCTGGTTAGGTCATGCAACATTCTTAGGTAGTTTTGTTAACGGTCAGCCAATAAGTGGATTCGCATTCTGGATCCATTCAACACCAGTAGTCGAAGCAGCAATCACAGGTAGCCTTCTTTGGCAACATGTAGTGCAAGCGTTCATTCACATTTTATTCTATGTGGTTCTGTCAATAGTATTTGCATATTTCTGGGTTATGACCTCGGGGCAAGATGCGAAAAGTCAGGCTGATAAAATTATGAAAAGCGGGATGAGTATTCCAGGATTTAGAAAAGACGCTAGAATCTTAGAATCAATTTTAAAGAGATACGTGGGGCCTCTAACAATAATGGGCGGGGCGGCAGTTGGACTTCTGGCAAGCGTGGCAGATCTATTCGGTGCGTTAGTTGGTGGAACAGCAATCCTTTTAGCGATTATGATCCTTTATCAACTATATCAAAACATTGCGCAACAATATGCGATGGATATGAACCCGGCAATGAAAAACTTCTTCGGAAGTTAATCTTATAAACTCTTAAGGCTAAAATAATAATATGGTGATAGCAGCATTAACCGCAATAGTCCAATCATACCCGATACCATCCCTTATAGTAATTTCAGCAGTCCTAACACTTATAACAACACTTCTGATGTTGTATTTTACAGACCAAGAGCATATCAGAAACTTAAGGAAAAGGCACAAGGAACTTCAAGCAGAAATAAAAGTTTGTAACAAAAAGGGCGACAATTGTCGTTTAAAAGAAGTCAACGATGAAATGGTAGAGTTGTCCATGAAGTTGATGAAAGCCTCATTCAGTTTTAAGCAATTACTAATTACCATGATACCATTTCTTTTAATATTCAAATGGCTGAAAGGAATATATATCCCAATTTATGGGGGATGGTGGATCGCATGGTATCTTTTAGCGAGTATGATTTCCAGTTCTCTTTACAGAAAGCTTTTTAAGATGGCTTGAAAGTATTTCTCTAATGACAAAACCAATTGAACATAACGCAACTCAAGATAATTCTAATCCATGTGACGGTTGCACTAAGTGTTGTGAATATGTAGCGTTAGAGTTAGATACGCCAGAGGATAAAGAGGATTTTGATCAGATAAGATGGTTTTTGGCCCACAAAGATGTTTGGGTGTTTATTGACCATGATGATTCATGGAATCTACAATTTAACACAAGATGTGAAAAATTAGATGAGCGAAATTGGTGTGGAGCATATGAAAACAGGCCGCATATTTGTGGCGCACATTCAAGTACTAATTGTGACCAGCACGGAGCGGGAAATTCATTTAAACTTATCTGGAAGACAATGGAAGAGTTCGAAGATTGGTTGAAAGAAAATAAAGCAGAGTTTATTAATTTTTAGATTTAATTACTTTCAAAAATCCCTTCGACTTCAAAACACCCAGTTCACTCACAACACCTGTAACATTTTCCCACCTTGTTTTATCAAATGCGGGATAAACAACTTCAATTTCTTTTTTATTATCTTCCCACACCTCACGTCCAGCTCTTTTTTCCATTTTTATTCTTTTAGCATATTTCATAGAAACGCCACATGAGTATCTCGGAATATTATGAAGTTTGGCTAGCTTACAAAGAGTACTTGTCCCAATTTTATTCACAACCCCGCCAGGCAGAAATGCATCAACACCGAATAAAAATAAATCGCAGCCCATAAGTAGTTGTTCTGCAGCCATGTCGGGGCCAATAGTCACTTTTATTCTAGACTTCGCAAGGTCTTTCGCAGTCATCCTACCCTGTAGCAGAGGCTCTACTTCTACAGTATAAATATGAAATTTTTTCTTCTGTCGCTTAGCTTCTTTTAGAATCTCGATCACGCTAGAAGAATGGCAATGTGTAAAAATTTTCATCTTGTCTTTAATTAATGCGGCACCGTTTTTTGCAAGGGTTATCCGGTCTTTATCAATTTTTTTCAAAAGCGCCCGCCCTTCCACGTCTATATTTTTAGATTTTTTAATTGATTTAATAGAAGACTGTAATAGGGGCTCAGTCGCTCTGGTCGCAATAATTTTCTTTTCACATGATTTAGTGGGGCATTTCATATAGGCTTCAATTCCTGCTTTTGCAATATTTGTTGCACCCTGTATTTTAATAGATTTTATATCTGCGATTATTTTATCAAAATTATTTTCACCCATAAAATATATCAGTTATAGGTGTATAAAAAAGTTACCACTGTAGCCATTTCCCCAAACTCTTAAAAACAAGCTGCCCTATTTAATAATGAGGTAGAAAAGAGATGTTTGAAATGATTATGAAGCCCAAAAGGGCAGAAAGAAAGCCAATAGAAATGTTTTATATTGGTCTAGTCTATGCCTCCATTTCAATGCTTCTTGTAAATTTTGTTTTTGCAAATGATGCAGTATTAAGTGAAGGTTCAGGTTTGCTCTTGGTTTTATTCACAGTAATGTTTTGTTTACCATTCGTTTATTTTTTAATAAAGTTGGAAGAAGGCAAAGACGTTGAAATAACAGATTCGGGGAGGCTAATAAAAGAACACTCCAAAGCTATTTGGGCATTAATCTGGCTTTTCTTAGGGTTTGTAGTCGCATTTTCTGTCGGATATGTTTTATTAGATGCAATAGGTCATAACCCAGCCGCAAGCTTTAATTTCCAGATAAAGACATATTGTGCAATTAACAATCCTCATAATTATGACTATTGCCTAAATCAGTATGGGCTAATAAGCGGAGCGGCAACAAACTCGACATATTTTATGAAGATTTTTATGAACAATCTGCAGGTGATGATATTTACCCTCTTGTTCTCCTTAATTTTTGGGGCCGGAGCTATTTTTATTCTCGTATGGAATGCTTCAGTGATAGCCGCAGCGATGGGAATATTCGCGAAAGAGGGGTTATTCCACCTACCATGTGCCTATGCTAGATATCTAATACACGGAGTCCCAGAAATAGCAGCTTATTTCATAGCAGCCTTAGCGGGGGGGATAGTGTCAGTCGCAATAATTAGAAAAGACCTTCGAGATGAAAGGCTATGGAGCATAATGCAAGATGCACTTTTATTGATTGTAATAGCGATAGTAGTATTGTTAATTTCTGGATTAATGGAAGTTTATCTAACTCCTGGTATAACGGGATTTTTAGGATGCTCAAAGTAGTTCTCCAAAACCTTTTTAATATTAAATAGGCTAGTGAAACCATGGATTATTTATTATTGACAGCAATTTTCGTTGGATTTTTTTCCTGTTTGGCATTTTTGCCTAAATGGATCCAAAAAACCCAGGATATCAATCTTACTTGGACGGATATGAATAAGTATGGCCACCCAAAAAACGTATCAGCGAGTGGAGGGATAATAGTAGTTTTTGCCTTTATGATAGCAGTCTTGGTTTATTTAGGAGTAAAAACTTTTGTCTATGAGCCATCCATTCATCAAGTAGAAATATTTGCAATTCTAGCAGTTATTTTATTTTATGCATTAATCGGTTTAACAGACGACCTTTTAGGTTGGAAACACGGTGGCCTTTCTATTTATTCTAGGTTAGTATTGGCAATCCTGGCATCTATCCCATTGGTAGTAATCAATGCAGGTACATCTGCAGTCGCAATTCCATTTCTGGGTACCGTTAATTTTGGAATATACTTCCCACTGCTAATTGTTCCCCTAAGTGTAGCGTTCGTTGCAACAACATTTAATTTTCTGGCTGGTTTTAATGGGTTAGAGGCAGGGCAAGGTATTTTGCTTTTGTCATTCGCAAGCTTTGTAGCTTATATTAATAGTGCGCCATACTTGTCAATTGTTGGCCTTTCTATGGTTGCAGCACTTTTACCATTCCTAATATTCAATTGGTGCCCAGCAAAAGTTTTCCCAGGAGATGTTTTAACGTATTCAATCGGAGCACTTTTTGTAACAATGGCCATTCTAGGTAATTTCGAGCGAGTAGCGATCATAGTGTTCATTCCATACGTTCTAGAGGTGATATTAAAGCTTCGTGGAAAATTGAAAAAGCATTCCTTTGGTAAACCAGATAAAGATAATGTCTTGTCTCTGCCATATAAAAAGATATACGGCTTAACTCACTTATCTATTTGGGTTCTAAATAAGATAAATAGCAAACCAACAGAGAAAAAAGCAATTTCATTAATTTTCATCCTACAATTAATTTTCATTCTGATAGCTATAATATATATTATGGTAAATGGTGGATTAATTTAATGGAACAAAGAATCAATGACTATATGTCAAAGATATATTCTTTAATGGGGTTGGGGCTATTAGTTTCAGCTATTTTTGCCTATCTGGTTTATAATTCAGAGTCATTGCAGTCTATAATATTTGGCAACCCATTTATGATCTGGGCTCTTATAATTTTAGAATTAGGGTTGGTGGTTATGATCTCTGGAATAATGAAGTCCCTCTCTTCTTCGACTGCGCGAACACTTTTCTTGATATACTCAGCATTAAACGGATTAACTATTTCAGTTATCCTATTCGCATATACATTGGAGTCAGTGTTTATGGTGTTTGTAATCACAGCAGGCATGTTTTATGCTCTTTCAATTTATGCAAGAACTACGAAAAAGAACCTATCTGGTTGGGGGAATTTTCTCTATGCGGCACTTTTCGGTTTAATCATAGCACTAATCGTAAATATTTTTCTAAAAAGCGCAATGTTTGATTTCATATTGGCGATACTAGGTGTCTTAATATTCTCAGGGCTAATAGCGTATGACAATCAGAAACTGATGAAGCTCGCGTCTAATATAAGAGACAAAGAGTCACTTAGTCGGTTGGCAGTAATCGGGGCACTTTCACTATATCTAGACTTTGTGAATCTCTTCTTAAGCCTTATCCGGATATTAGGTAGTCGAAGATAAATAACTTTTTAAAGTAAATTCATCAAGGACTTGTATGAAAAAAAATACTTTTGAGGATGCGAAGAAAATAATTTCTGATCCAAAATTTCAATGGGCTCTAACCGCAATTATATTTATTATCATAATTTTTGCAAGTTCTTCAATCCGCTTGTCGAATTTAGATAGACTAACTGATTCAACAACAGGAGAGACAATTCCCCTAGCACTTGATCCATTCTATTTTCTACGTGTAACGCAAACAATGGCAGCAGAAGGGCCAATGCCAGAATATGACGGATTAAGATTCTCTGCTGGAGATACTACACCCTGGTCTAACGAAATATTGCCAGTAGTAAACTTAGGGATCTATAAAACTTTCTCTCCAATTTTCCCAGCAAGTTTAGAGTTCTATAATGTGATATCCCCAGTCTATTTCTATATTTTAGGTATTATGGTATTTTTCTGGTTAGTATTTATTATATCTAGAAAAAAGTCTCTAGCTCTTTTGGCCTCTATATTTTTAAGTCTAAATCCAGCCTACCTTTATAGAACAATGGCAGGATTTTCAGACCATGAGTCGATAGGTATGCTTGCCTTTTTCTTAAGCTTAGCAGTATTCTCATTATCCATTAATTATTTAACAAAAGAGAAAAAAACAAAGTTATATTTAGCTTCTCTTTATGGACTAGGCATCGGACTGGCAACTGCATTAACTATAGGATCTTGGGGAGGGGTTGCTAGTTCATTATTCATTATCATTCCACTGAGTCTTTTTCTTATATATTTATTTAATACAAGAAAGAAGAATATGGAATTAGTAACTAGATTGTTGATATTCTATTCACTATGGATAATTTCTACTCCATTATTTAGTGCGTTAATCGGAATGGGGGCAAGAAGAGCCATACCATATTTTACAGGTTCAACGGGTATCGTTTCCTTAGCGGTATTCGGGTTTATAATAGTAGACACAATACTCACTGTCTTAAATCCAAAAGCGGTAGTTAAAAAATTCAGAATTCTCTACTCCATGGCTATAGCAGGAATAGCAGGGATTTTAGCACTCCCACTTATCGGTAAAAATCCGTTAACTCTAGCAGTAAGTATAATCAATGAATTAATTTCTCCATTTAAGGACCAGTCAGGGAGAATCGGTTCAACAGTTGCAGAAAATGCTCAGCCTTTTTTGAATGATTGGATATCTCAAATGACACCAACAATATTCTGGTTGTTCTTTTTAGGATTAGTATTATTCGGGATAGTTCTAGCTAAGAAAATAAAGAATACCAAACATTCAATTTATTTCGGAGCTTCATATTTATTTATGATCTCAGGAATTATCTTTTCAAAATATTCTTCCGTCAGCACGTTCAATGGAGATAACTTTATCAGCCAGGCATTTTATTTAGTAGCATTAGGAACCTTTTGGATCTATTTTTTCTATCTTTTTGTAAATAAAGAATTTTCATGGGCCCCGCAAGATGCATTATTATTTTCATTAATCTTTTTCACAATAGTTTCCGGCCGAGCAGCAGCAAGGGTATTCTTCTTAATCACCCCATTTGTATGTTTATTTGCCGCATATTTTTTAGTGGAGTTGTTCGAGCTCATCAAAAACAATAAAGATTCCGCAATCAGGGTCGGATTGGGTGCTATACTGGTGTTGGCAGCAATTCCTGCTGTGATGGGAACTTATAATATGTATTCGTCGTTAGAGGCTTCGGCTCAGAATACAGCTCCGTCAGCTCATCCACAATGGCAGTCTGCAATGGGGTGGGTTAGAGACAACACCCCAACTGACGCAGTATTCTCTCATTGGTGGGATTATGGTTATTGGGTACAGTCATTAGGGCAAAGAGCAACGGTAGCCGACGGTGGCCATTTCCAGAATGCTTTTGGTGGAGATCATAAAAATGGACGATATGTATTAACAACACCAAATCCAGATACAGCATATTCATATTTTAAATCCATGAAAACAACACACCTATTAATTGATCCAACTGACCTTGGAAAATATGGAGCTTATTCAAAGATTGGTGGCGATCTTTCAAACGACAGATTCAGTTCAATCCCTGTAGGCTTATCAATACCATCCCAAATACAAGAAACATCAGAGGAAACAATAATCCCATATTCTTTAAATGGATTTGTAGATCAAGACATAACGTATGACTTAAATGGAGAGCAAATATTTTTACCTGGACCAACTTTTGACAAATATGGAAATCCCTCGGCTAAAGCATATGTGATAGGTTTAATTGTTAAGAGAACCGGTTCTGCAATGGTTCAGCCAGAAGTAGTATTCGCATATAATAACAAGAGATATAACATACCACTCAGGTACATATATTTTGGAGATAATCTAATGGATTTCGGAAGTGGTTTGGACGCAGTTGTTAATCTTATACCTTCCCTGATTCAAGGGCAAGCAGGGTTGTCGATTGACCAGATGGGTTCAGCTATTTACTTGTCACCAAAGGTAAAAGATTCATTGTTCGCCCAAGTATATTTGTTAGGCGATGCTTTTGATAACTACGAATACCTGGACCTAGTCCATGAAGAGGATTCCCAGGTGGTAGCTTCAATTAAGGCACAGGCTGGGTTGAGCTCAGAATTTATCTATTACAATGGGTTCCACGGCCCAATTAAAATATGGGAAACTGGGCATCCTGCAGGAACTATTGAGTCAGAAGAGTTCTATAGTTTATCACATTCAGAAACTGATTGGGGAGTCTTAGACTACCTTTTCGAATAATATGGATAAAGAAAAAAAGAAGATAGCCTTCATAATAGGTACAAGGGCAGAATTGATAAAAACATTCCCTGTTATGTTAGAATTGCAAAAGTTAAAGATCCCTTATTATTTTATACACACTGGCCAGCACAATTTAAGAGATTTGTGTAAAAAATTTGGCATAAAAACTCCAGATATATCTTTGTCTAAAGAGTATGAGGGAAGTTCACGGTTTAATTCAAAAGAGATTAAAGCAATTATGTGGAATGCCTCATTATTACTTAAGATAAGAAAAGAGTTGAAAAAAATGAAGGGGCTCGAATATGTTCTTTATCATGGAGATACAATGACGACCTTTACCTCAGCATTAGCCTCATCAAGATTACTTAATCCATTTAAGAAATATAAGAATGTACATCTAGAAGCAGGGCTTAGAAGTTTTAGTCTAAGAGAGCCATTCCCTGAGGAAATATCTAGGATTGTCGCCGGTATATTCTCAGATGTGCTTTTGGCCCCCTCTAAGCTTTCAGAATGGCACCTGAGGAATAAGAGATGTAAGGATATCCAAGTGGTTGGCAACACAGTGGTAGATTCGGCATTACACGCACTGGATATGGCTAAAAAACAAAAAGTAAAGATATTATCAAGTGGTAGATTCGCATTAATAACCGTACATCGCCACGAGAATCTGAAGTCTAAAAAAAGATTAACACAAATAGTGGAAATATTAAATTCAATACCGATAAAATCTTATTTTGCGATGCATACCAATACCAGGGCAAAGCTGGAGAAATTTGGTTTATATGACAAGCTTATGCAAAATAAAAATATAAAAATTCTTCCCCCAATGGATTATCCAGAGTTTATAGCACAGATAGAGAAATGTTCATTAATCGTTTGTGACGGTGGGTCTATGCAGGAGGAAAGTTTGATTTTTGGCAAGCCCTGTGTGATTTTACGACATGCAACAGAAAGGCAGGAGGGGCTTGAAACCAATTTCCAGTTTCTCAGTAAATTGGATGTAGAAAAATCCAAGCAAAAAATCCAAGAATACCTATCTAAAGATTTTAAGATAAAAGAGTATTCTAATCCATATGGGGAAAAGGGAGTTAGTAAAAAAATTGTGAAGAGGCTAATCTAATGGCAAAGAAGGGGGTGTCAGAATCGAAAGTATATCTCCAATATCCATGGAAATTCCCGGATAGCCCATATTATAAATATTTAATAGATAGTCCACCGAGGGGCATAAAATACATAAATGCAGAAAAGCAAAAGGGGCCAATTACGAATAGGACGAAGTTTTGGATTTTAACCAGATTAAAAGTAAACATAAGAAAATGGACAAACTGGTTAAACCTACCAATTATCAATTCGTGGGAAACAAAGGCGTCGGAGAATTACGAGCTAATTCATTGCGCGCATTGTTTATCAAAAAAT
>Ga0233431_1001868_pt1 | contig 33027 bp, 22 predicted proteins | sample SI_118_April2016_FD_179867 | JGI IMG/M metagenome (GOLD analysis project Ga0233431, IMG submission 179867) | Seawater microbial communities from Saanich Inlet, British Columbia, Canada - SI_118_April2016_200_MG | ecosystem: Environmental > Aquatic > Marine > Inlet | place: Canada: British...
ATATTACCAGTTACGAATGGTTTATAGGAGAAACACTTGTTGCAACCGGTATAAATCCCACTGTGGATCTTCAGGCAGCTGATGCAACCTACGAGATTACTTTGGCGGTAACTGGAGATGATTCATCCTCCGACAGTGATCAAGTGCTCGTCACACTTGAGGGAAGGACTAGTTTTGAACCATCCTGTGTTGATGATTTCTCTGTTCTGGTGTCCAGTAACCCTGCTGATCCAACGATTCAATTTGTACCATCAAACCCTGGTGTTGGTGAAAATTTATTATTATTATACTATCATACTGACTTGTATCTATTTCCGGCTGGTGTCGGTGCAAATTCAGTCGCGCCGAATGAGGAGTTTCACCTAAATGATGGTTTGTATCCAAACATTATTGACGAAGATGAGACTGTTTATTTCTATTATGTCTATAATGTCCCCGGCGGAGGTGAAATCAGTAATGCAGGTTGTCTTATGTCATTCGAGGCAAGCATTGTGGAAACCTGTATTGGCCTGGTAGGTGATTTGAATTTTGATAATGTAACTGATGTCCTTGACATCGTAATGATGGTTGAGTGTATATCAGTTCAGAATTGTCACATTTGCTCAGATGTTAACGGAGATGATGATACCAATATTCTGGATATTATTGCTCTACTTAATGCTATTTTAGAGGCATAAGAATAAACAGCTTTCTGACAATATTTAATTAAATTATTTTACTGATACTACCTTAAGGTCATCTCAGCTGATCGATTATTGAATAGTGACTGGTGATCTGATTGCGATTATAAACTAATTTATTTCAACAAAACGGGGAGAATATGAATACGATTTCTATTATAACATTTATACTGGCCACAGCTTCAGTAGGTGTATTGACTTACTTTATTGTCAGAGGGATGAAAAGATCAGACAATGCTGCTGAGGAATATTTTACCGGTGGTCGGGCCTTAGCGTGGCCTGTAGTCGCCGGTTCTTTGCTCTTAACTAATCTATCCACCGAACAGTTGGTAGGATTAAATGGTGCTGTCTTCGGAGACCAGAACCTGGTAGGTATAGCCTGGGAAGCACTTGCTGCATTTGCCATGATCGCCACGGCTTTGTTATTCCTACCCAAATTTCTTGCCAGTGGATTTACCACAACCCCAGCCTTTCTGGAAAAACGCTTTGACAAAACCACCAGATCAATGGTCTCTGGGTTATTTCTATTTGGATATATAACCGTTCTCCTGCCAGTAGTTCTTTATACCGGCTCCCTTGCCCTTATTGGTATGTTCAATCTGCAGATTGATCTCTGGGTCATGGTGGTTATTATCGGTGTTCTTGGTAGTTCTTATGCTATTATAGGCGGTTTAAAAACCGTTGCCGTCAGTGATACCATCAATGGGATTGGTTTACTTATTGGCGGATTGGCTATCCCATTTCTTGCCCTTTTGGCATTAGGGGAAGGTTCATTTTTTGCCGGTCTCGATATTCTTACTAGTTCCAGACCGGATTCACTGGCAGTACTTGCCATAACAAACTCTGCAGATAAGGTGGTTTCAGTACCATGGCCCACATTATTAACCGGTATGATGTTTATACAGGTGTTTTACTGGTCAACAAACCAGGTTATAGTGCAAAGAGCTCTGGCTGCAAAGAGTCTTGCTGAAGGTCAGAAAGGGGTATTATTTGCCTCAGGTATGAAACTGGTTGGACCATTGATGTTATGTCTTCCCGGTATTATTGCTTTGCATATGGTTGATCTTGATATCAGTAAAAATGATCAGGTCTATGGAGCAGTGGTGAGACATGTATTGCCAAACTGGTCAATTGGTTTATTTGCTGCTGTATTGATGGGTTCTATCCTTAGTTCTTTCAACAGTGCATTAAACAGTACATCCACTTTATTTTCCCTTCAATTCTATAAAGGATATTTCAGAAAAGCAGCTTCCAATGAAGATATTGTAAAATTTGGAAAACGCTTTGGGATTATCGTTGCTGTTTTATCGATGATAATTGCTCCCTTACTGGCTCAGATGCAGTCCATATTTGAATATTTACAGAAGGTAAATGGTTTATACAGTGTCCCCATTATTGGTATTTTCCTTTTGGGTATCACCACAAAACATATCCCGGCAGTTGCAGCGAAAATCGGTATGATTACAGGGATACTCTCATATGCATTCTTTACCTTTGTGCCGGTACCTAATGTTCCGTTATGGCTGGCAAACAGTGATGGTAACCTTCATTGGCTTCACGGCTACTTTATTAGCTTTATTGCTTCTGTTCTTGTCATGTTATTGATTGGATATATGAAGCCAAAAACTGCTGAAGAAATAGCAGTAAGCGAAGAGACGCAGCCTGCACCTGTAGATATGACACCCTGGAAATCTGCCAAATCAGTTGCAATATTAATTTTTATAATAACGGTGGTAATCTATGTGACATTAACGATGATGAGCCAATAGCAAGCCTAAAATTGAATATTAAATTCGGGAGCCCAGATTAATAACTGGGCTCCTTGCTTTAAAAGCATCATTTTATTAAAGTTTAGTCATCCAGAAATGATGATATCAACCATAATAACTATATCCAGCACATCCAGTGAGCCATCTTCATTTAAATCACCAATACAAAGAATATCCAATGCAGGTTCATCAACATTTAGTATAATATCTACCAATAGAACGATATCGAGTACATCCACCGTATTATCCAGATTTAAGTCACCCGAGGGCATGCAGGGATTTTGATACTGAGAATTCAGTCCTCCCGGAGTTCCAATTCCTGTAGATGCCATCCAGCTTTGCTGATAAGAGACTTCCAATTCCGGATGAGCCAATTCAAGGCTGGGACCCATGCCATTTGCTTCAGTTGGCCAAGGCTCACTTGGAGAATATTGAACAGTGGATACAACATGCCCAAAACCATCCATAAGACGGAGTAATTCTCCCATCGAAGTGAATCCAAAACCAAGTTCAGTTGCATATGGTTCAACATCTGTGTATATATTTTGGAATGCTGGAATGTCAGTGCAGAGGACCAGATAACCACCGGATTCCAATATGAATTCCTGTTCAAATATAAATGAATGTAATGGATTGCCATCTTTGAATTCCCATCCCTGCATATTCACATTTTCCGAAGATCCATTGTAGAGTTCAATCCAATCCCCACCATCTTGATCTGCAATTGCATTATACATGATTTCGTTTATAACTATATTTGACTGAAAAGAAAATGGATAATCCTCACCGCTAAATTCATAATAAGCACCAATATCAGCAGGACTGCCGTCAGGATCGTTTGGACTTTCCGGGGATCCCCCACCATTTGCCGGTGATGAATCCAATAGTTGGAAATTGTATCCAGATGGTGAGATGAATTGCGGATCATTCAGAATGTTACCCTCACCTGAGATCACCTCAGTATTGGATAATGAGTAGTCTATTGTCAGGCTTGAGTATTCATCCAAAAAAAATGTTTCCTGCATTGTATTAGCGAAAATTGTATTTAATACCTGAACAGAACCGCCACCATGTCCTGGGATTTTTTCGTATGCACCTACCTGGATATCATTATTAAACAAGGTGTTTTGATCAACAATCGCTACGGAATTACTATCCTTTACTGCGATGCCGTATCCACAATCCACAATAAGATTTCTAAATACCATAACTTCAGATTGCTGCCCTATAGATATCCCTTTATCACGACAGTTATATATCAAATTACCTTCGATTGTGATATCACTGGACTGTTCACCAATATCGATTCCATCCGAATTCATACCGGTAAAATGATAGAACTTGTTGTTTCTTAAATCACCGTGGCTGACCTGATCAAGGTCGATTCCATCAGTATCAAATTGATCATTACCAAATAATTGACAATTTTCTATGAGGACTTGATCTGATGCCCGGACATTGATATAATCACCTGCCGTTGTTGCCTCAAATTGTGAATTTAGAATTCCCACATATCCGCCTTCAGCATAGACTGGAAATGGTACATCAGAAATAGAAACATTATCCATACTCAAATTTGAGTTTATGCTTGAAACTGCCGCCGGGAATTCAAATGGATTAGGTCCATTGCCTGCACCGGTCAGAATCAAATATTCAAGATTGATCGGCGATACAGAATTGTCAAGACAAATTGCTCCCCATTCACCTTCTCGTCCGGAGTTTTCAGAATGAAAGTATACCGGCATTGATTCAGTACCAAGTACCTGCAAACCTCCATATACAATCAGGCTTGCACCAGGTGCTATTGTAATTATAGTTCCTGGTTGAATAATTAAATTTCCAATATCATTAATGATCAGGTCATCCAATAATAAATAAGGACCTGTTTCTTCATCCAATACATATTCTGAACTGATTTCAGATGGTAAAATTGTCTCCTCTGAAGGTTCAAAACTCAAGGTGAGTGTCGTATCAGACAGGATTGTGAGTGTCTGTTCATTCAGTCCGCTATCATCACCCCATCCGGAAAATATATAACCTGGCTGAGAAATTCCCTGAACATTAACTGGTATTCCCTGGAATAGTGGAACTATTGTTGTTGTTGTCGGCATGGTTATACCTTCAATATTCAAATGACCAGCACCTGAAATCTCGATTGTTACCTGAACATATCCATCTGTTTCAAAATGATCGTTAAGATGACTATAGATGTGGTCACGACGCTGTGTGGCAAAATCCCTGATGTCATCTATACTATTGTACCAGGAGGTCATATCCTGAATACCATCATCAGGAGACCAACGCTCAATATGTCTTGGTATTTCTATTTCAATATTTCCAGCTAGGGAATCAACAATATTGATCACTCGCTCAGGTAAAAATGTGCTGTGGAGATGGGCAGCATATCGCTGTAGAAAGCGATTCGTAAATAAGGACGATCCCTCAAGTCTGTTGAATATGAAGTTATCATTACTAAAACCTGAGAGGAGATCGCGACTGATATTATCCATATTGAATCCTCGATCCAGATCTACAATTATCCAACGCCATTTGTTATCAAGAGAACTGGATTTCCACCACTCCCGGTTATGCCGCCAACTGGTATTTGACACATAAAGTTGAATGATCATGTAATCAATAAAATTATCAATATCCATCATGGTTTGCAGCTGAGTGTAGTTTTCAGCATCGTTTAGATCCGCTGTATCAAGGAAGTACAGTAGTTCATCATATTCCAGTCTATCACCTGAAAATACATCCTCTACGACCACCCAATCTTCCAATACGGTCATGCCTATATGATCCAATTCATCGGGATTAGCACCAAAATGCTGCTGAAAATAGGTTGCATCAAATTTCTCTCGGAGATTATAGATACCCCAATATTCACCGTTTATATATGACGATACCGGCCGATAGGCTTGCCGGGCATTATTGATTCGCCATCCAAGCAGGGCAGGCGTCAAAGCATCCTTCAAAAAAGCTCCATGCCAGTCATCTCCCCCATTTCGAAGAACAAATTCTGTAAACATTGAGACTGGTATATCCTCAAATAATGGATAATCAAGTTGATCAAATCCATAGCGATTCCGCATCTTTACCAATAGAGGTTTTTGGGCAAAGCGCCAAATATTTAAACCGGCAAGACGGATGCCGGCATTCACATTGACCAATAAATTTCCACTTGGATCAAAAAGCTGAAGGGATATTGGGATTTCTCTTTTCTTCAACTCATTTTGATAAATACCAAATTGGTCATGCCACAACCAGTCAGGATCGGCAATGATAGAGACCACAGGTAAATTGGTAAGCGGTTCATTTACCAAATAACTATGATAAGTTGATGGCGAGGGTAAAAATTCATCAGAGTATACCCTGGTTCTAAAGGGAGCGCTATTTTCAACGATAATATCCTCACCGAATTCAGATTCAGTAAAATTTGGTCTCTTTCCATCGATGGTATACTGGATATTGGCATCTTGCTCAATTGACATTGCTGAAATAGTCAGCGGGTTTGCAAAAACCCCTGGTTCTGGCGAAACCTGGGCCATTTCCATTTGCTGAGTTGTTATTTTTCCATGTATTGAATTTGCCGATGCTGGTGTTGGATCACCAAAATAAAACCAGTCTTCAGAACCATCTGGGAATCGTCCACGGGAGACATCGGTTTTTTGATTTCCAAAACTGATGGTATCTAATATTGAATAAGCGTTATAAGAATTTAAGAAAAGTTCAAGATCAAAACTAATATCCGAACTATTACCGTTGTATTGATGGATTTCAACTGCCAGCGTATTTATGCCGTTTATGAGATCCTGTGATGGTAGATTAAAGTCAGTAAAGGCATCTTCATCATCGCCGCCAATGTAAGTCAATGCCTGTGTGGTATAGTTTATTGGCGTGTCTGGTAAATTTATCCTCATGATCTCTGTGCCATTTAGATACACCACTGCCCCATCATCATATAACAATCGCATCAATAGCTCTGTCTGGCCCTCAAGTAAAGCTATATCAAATTCATGACGAAAATAGGTAGTAATATATTTATCATTTGAATCCGGACCATATCCTACGATGGTATTCTCATCACCATCACCATAACCCAATTGAGCGGGTCCACTACTCCATGTACTGTGATCAAATTCTGGATCTCTCCATATCACACCCTGGTTTGTACCGTCATCGAGATAATACCAGCTGGCGCCCTGATTAATCAATGATTGTTGATTTGATTCATCAAACTGGTATAAACCGAGGAATTCACCTGAGGCGCTTAACTTAAAATTTGTGTGGAAATTGCTTGTGGTAAACGAATCCCATGGCCAATATGGTCGCGTATCCTCATATCCCGGTGCGGAGTCGAATCCATCGGCCCAGAATAATAAATAATCATTTGATTGAATTATTGTGCCATCTGGAATTCGCCATTTCACCACCGATTCCGGATCATCAGAGATGTAACATCCATTTAATACAAAAGCACTGTCAGTTGGATTGTATAATTCCAACCAGTCATTGAAATCTCCAAAATCCAGCATCTCGGCATTTGACCGCACATTAGAGGCGAGATATTCATTTATAATTACTGGTGATGATTGAGCGTTCAGAGGACCTGGTTCGAGAATTAATTGAGTCAAAACCAACAGTAGTATTATACTATTTTGATAATTAATCATGATTAAGAACTACCTTTTGCTGTGCATAATATTGATATAAAATGAGCATCTTACTATATTAAACCCGGTATTAAAAATAGTACTTTTTCATCTGTCATTTTGATTCAATTTGTAATAGAAAACCACCAGTTTCCCAATTGCTAATATGTGCAGAGTCCTGTAAATTCCTGAAAACGATATATAAATGTTTTCCACCTCGAGCTGTCGCTGTAAATATCATAATCTACAGTATATTGCATATTGTCTTTATTTGACCATATTGTCTGAAAATAGTCATTGATTTCTGTAATGATATCACTATTCGATAGTGCTTGAATTCTTACATCTGACTCAAGATTAAAATCATCGAGGTTTCGTCTAGTCAAATTTGCCGAGCCCAGAAAAACATCTGATATCCCGGTCATCCGGTTGATGATGATCATTTTTGTATGAAATTGCTCACCGGAAGTATCATACCAGCGGATTTGACTTCCCTTACTCAGGACGCCTGAAAGTTCATGGGCAACCTGCCGATTTGGTATCCCGTTCTTTTCATAACCGAAAGCATCTTTATTCGGGTCAAGTATCAATCTGAGTTTGATTCCACGGTTCATTGCTTTTAACAGACATTTGATAATATCACGGTCTGACAAATAGAACATGGCGATATCCACCTCATCATCTTTTGCAAGACTGGATAATTGATTTATCAGTTCTTCCTTGATTGAATGTTCAGTAAGTAATTGAACAAAAATATTATCAGATTTATCTTCAATCAATTTTGGGTTTTTTTGAGATATATCCCTGTTAATTGATATATCTGTAAAATCAGCTACTGCAACCTCAGATCTATAAGCATCAATACCCATATTCCCATTTATACGAAATGCGACATTGGAATGGGCAGAGCTTCCATCATGTGGATTTGCTGACATTACCAGGACGGTGAAACTATCATTATTATCAGCAACGATTAACTTTCGGTGATTGGCTTTAAAGTTGACTAGATTCAAATAACTTCGCAATGTGACCTTTGACTCTGAATTAGAAAATGGATGCCTGAATATCCCACCACTATCATTATTTCCAAACCATTGAATAAATGTCCGCCATACTGAAGAATATAGTGGATTGCTGTCCCTTAATTTTCGCAAATCAGAAGTGATTACAGAGATGCCTGCCTGTTCCAATTTTATAAGCTGATCTGATTGGCATCCACCATAACAAGAATTGATTGGATCTGTGATAATTGTAATATCAATTCCAGGATTCTCAATTTGTTTCTTCAGCAACTTTTCGGTGAGTTCATCAGCTATTTGACGATAGATCTCTGTTCCTGAATTGGCATAGTCGTTATAAAGGAACATGTCCAAAATGATAAACTCATTGGCATTATCGATGATCGAAAATGCCTGTGTAAAAATCTCCTGATGATTGATGTTTATCCCGGTAGAATCCTCATAGGTGAGATCATAAAGAAAATCAATATCCTTTTCTGGGATTGAATATATTGGACTTTTATAGCTTATATCTTCTGGGAGAGGTTTATAGGAATGGGTAAAACCCACGATAGACAACCAGGCAAACAATAACAGCATAACATTCATAGGATTTTACATCTCCCTATATTTTTGGTTTTTGGATTAATTCTGATGAATAATTATATATTAACTTTTATTGAATCGGTTTATTCCAATTCAATCAAATCCACCAACCGATACTAATATGAGAGAAAAAATCATCAGATTCGCTGCCCTTCATAAGAATATATTGAAATGGGCCTATGGGGGTATCCATGCCTATGGTAATTCCATATCCGTAAATTTCTTTATTTTTATTATATATTGATGAGTTTTCTTGATTATAGTTGATGGTGGATAATTCTCCCCAGTTTCCTTTGAAGGAAATATATTTACTATCCCAAGGTTCTAATTGAATACCGGCAGAATATATGGTTACTTCATTTGTTGATATTTCCATGAATCGTAGCCCGGTAAATGAAATTAGATTATTTTCATAATCAGCAGGTCCGCCGACCCAAAAGAGAAAATCACCTGGAATTTCATTCAAATCCACATCATTTTTCTTAAAAAACGGTTTTCTGCTTGATAACCATATTTTACCAATGACACCAGTCTCCAATCCATAAAATATGGATAATCTATTATGCAGTTTTATTGAATGCGAGTACAATAATAAGAAACGGCTCACAGAATCATGCCGTTCTCCATACCGGTGGGTATATTTATCAGAAATTACTTTTGCCTCAGCAAATAATTTTAGACCTGAATGAGGGAAAACGGTTTGGTCATATGTATCCACCTTTACAAAACCAATTGCATTAATCAATTTGGGATTAAAACTGGATGAAAGTTCGTTACCGTATATAACCTTACCTGTTGAGTATAATCCTTCTAATATTCCACCAAATATATAATCATTTGAAAAAGTCGATTGAAGTGAAAGATCTATGGAATAGGCTTTGTAATCAAATAAGGCATTGATTGAACCTGAACTGTCAATTACCGGGACTTCAAAGTTGTCATATAACAGATCAATTCCATAACCCATTCCGGGAAGAGTTTTTGAATACGAAAAATAAGATAATTCAGCAAATGTATTCACTCCTAACCGCACATCCATTGAAAATCTTGATTGAGCATTAAATAAATTTCTAAATGTAGTATTGAGTAGTACTGCTGATTTCATATCAGAATTATACTGAATGCCAAATTTGAATATATTTTCCTTTTTTTCAGTTACATTCAAAATAAGATTTACACCATTAGCATGGGGTTCAAGAATGTATGTCACTCTTTCAAAATATTGACTACCATAAATACGATCAATAGAATTGTTTAATTCTTCCGGTGTGAGCAGTTGGGGCGGTGTGATGTTTAAAATTCCCTGTATTAGATATTCTTTATCTTTTGGCAAACCGCGGAATTCGATACTAACAACATTAACGGGGCTGAATTTGGTTTGCGGGATAGACTTAATTACATCCTGTTTAAATTGCTTTAAGGAATCTGCAAGATTTTTCAATTGAGGCAGGATTTTCCATGCCGCCCGTTCACCTCTTTCGATAAGAGTATCAGTGGCAAAAAAACTTGAAGCCGTAAAGCCTTCAATATCTGGTGTAATAAGAATATCGCATTTCTCACGCTGTTCTTTATTAGATTCCTCCCCAAAGTATCTTGAAATTTGCTCCATTAGATTGACGACAGTCTGCAGCTCATTTTTATTATACAATTTTGCACCAATATCAACACCAATAATGATATCAACGCCCTTATCGCGTAAATCCTGTACTGGAAGATTTCTGACTATTCCTCCATCAGAAAGAAGTTTTCCATCAATCTCAACGGGTGTTAATACTGACGGGAATGACATGCTTGCCCTTATGGCATCAGGTAAATAACCATGATCCAATACAATGGCCTCACCCGTTTCAAGATCAGTGGCAATGCAAAGAAATGGGATGGGGATTTTTGAAAAATCATCTACATGATTAACAGGCCAGGTTAATTGTGAAATAGTTTGTGAGAGGGTATGACCATACCCGAGTCCACGAGGAAGTTTTATTTGCCAATCCTTTATTGGGAATTCACGGACATATCTACTATGATATTTTTTTTCCTGGATTGATAGAGACCTTCGGTTTATTTTTTGGTCAAAAAGTAATGCCTCCCAATCTAATTCCCGGTAGATCTTTTCAATCCGTTTGGAGTCATAACCAATTGCATACAGGGCACCGATAAAACTGCCCATGCTGGTACCGGAGATGTAATCCACTTCAATTCCTGCCTCTTCCAATACTTTTAACACACCGATATGAGCAGCTCCCTTTGCACCTCCCCCAGAAAGTGCCAGCCCAATTGTTGGTTTATCAGCTGACTTTGCAAAAATAAAACAACAGATTAGAATACAAATTATTTTTGAATATATATTTCTAACTCTCACTGGGCCTCAAAAACACATCATACTATTTTTCATCATAATAATCGAATTAATACTTACCAATTTTTAAAGACAAATAGAGATTCACACCACTAAGGTCTTCATTTGTGACATTGGTTTTATTTATCAGAACATCAGATTCATCAAGTCCTGATACATGTCTATATGCTAAACCGACAACGGCTCTATACTCCTCGTGGAGATTAAATTCAATATTTATTCCAGGTTCAATTACCAGGAATGAAGGTCCAGTGACATTACCAAAATTGTCAAAGGCATTGGTTTTCGGCATCATATAGTCTTTTGTTGAACCCCGCCCAACAAACAACTGCGCGCTGTAATGCTTCAGTTTCTGCGGCTCTTTTGTGTACTGGCATAATAATCCTAAATAACCCTGATTAACATCTGGATGCGCTAGATTTAAACCAGTACTAAATGCAATAAGAAGTGATTTATTAATAAGGGCTCCGCCATAGAATCCCACCATAGAACCAAAGTCATTCTGGATTTCTGCAGACCGGTTATCGATACCCCAAAGAAAACTGATGTCTGTGCCAGATCCAAATATTGTTTCTGTCTGTTGGGCATGAAGCGAGACCGTAATTGACATGACAATACAAATAATTATATATAGACATTTTTTTTGATACTTCAATTGAAATCTCCTTTTGAATTTGTTAATTAAATTTATTTATGACGCCTGTTCTCTATCTTACATTCCCAGAACCAAACTCATTCTGAAATATGCTACCGGATCTAGATCATAAGAATCAATTGTTTGATCTCCATCCAGGAATTCGAAATTTCTATAAAAGGCATAACCACCCTCAAGATTTAGATGAAGCCACTGCGGTACGATATGATAACTTATTCTTGGACTTAATGTACCTTCAGAATATTCCATCTGGGGATTTTCGACTCCATGTATATCCGGATCACCGTGATATCGATTGCCTGTTATGCTAAAACTCAGACCCATATCTATTTTATCATTATAGGTATAAGCCAGATCCAGACCTGTTGGTATAATCCCATTTAGCTTTAATTTCTCGTTTATCATCCAATCTACATAAATAAACGGTAATGCTATTGGGGTACCAAAATCACGCATATATGCTAATCCATATCCCATTTTCAGCTTTTCGCTATATGTTCGCATATACCCGAAAATGACTTGAAGAGTTAGATCATCACTGCTAATATCGCCTTCAAAATCAGATGCAAGACCTGGGGCAATTGATAAAACCATAGACCATTTCTGTGAGAGTGAGTCAATCATAAAAGCACTGTATTCAATGGAATATGCATTTTTTATATTGATACCCCCTGCTGGTTCATTTTCAGTGTTGAATGTCACTTTTTTGTAATTGAGATTGTTCAGCAAAAGAATTTTGCCAGATTTCAAAGACATCGGGAAGGCGGCACCAAATTGAAAAGTGCTTGTACCAATTTTGAAATCTGATGGGTCAATCGGTTCCGAAAGTGTGGTAAGTGGAAATGATTCGTAACCCACAGAAAAGCCAATAACCTCCTGAGCAGAACTTAAATTGAAAATTATTACAAATGATAAAATCAGTGGGGTAAAATTTCTAGGCCATTTGTACGATTTATTATTTTTGTTCATTATTTGTCCTTTGTTTTAAATTATCTCGAGATTTGTTTTATTTCTAGTAATTAGCCCATAAATATCCTGCCCAACCATAAACAAGCTTGGAACAAGGACGAGTGTTAATGGTGTGGCAAATAGCAATCCCCAACCCAACGACATAGCCATTGGCTGCATGAAAGCCGCAGTCCCGCCAATACCGTATGCAAGAGGGAGTAGGGCCACCACAGTACTGAGTGTAGTTAGTATTATTGCTCGTAATCGATCAGCCGTTCCTTCAGCGACAATCTTTCGAATACTGGTGTTTCCCATTGTTTTACGTTTCAAATCATTTATATGACTCACCAGAACTAGTGAATCATTTACAACGACGCCACTCAGACCAATAATCCCCATTACACCCATAAAACTCATTGGCTGACCATGAAAACCAAATGCCGCAATCACCCCGGTAATGCCAAACGGAATAGCCGCCATAACCAAAAAAGGCTGAGCCAGGGAATCAAAAAGCAAAACGAGAAGAAAGAAAATACCGATTAAGGCAATCATCAAAGTACGGAATAAACCTGCCATTGACTTTTCGGTTTCAAATAGCTCTCCCCCTGCTCCCATCTGAATTCCAGGCCAATCGCGGTCAATGTTAAAATTTTTCATCAAAATGTCTGTTACTTCAATGGGTGTAATTATATCTTGATCAACATCTGATTCAATGGTGATGGTTCGTTCTCCATTGTAATGTCGATAGTCGGCATTGCCAGGACCCTGCTTTAGTTGGGCGACATCTTTAAGTGGGATGAGCCTTCCCTGCTGATTGGGAATGAGGACCTCTGTAAGAAAATCAAGTTTTTGACGATATTGCTTATCTATCAATACACGGAATTCAACATCTTCATCGCCATATCGAACATTGGTTACAACCTGTCCGTCATAGGCAATCCGGACATTCTGAGCCACATCTGCAACTGTGAGTCCCAACCGTGAAAGATTGTCATAGTTTACCTGGATCTCGACTTGTCCCTTACCAGATACATCATCACGGGTAATATCCTTAACACCGTCAATCGTATTTAGAAAAGCCACAACGGAATCCGCCAGCGATGTACGCAGGATATCATCAGATCCGACAATATTCAAGCTGACTGGTTTACCGACAGGTGGTCCACCGGTTTCGACTAAATAAATAATGTCACCATGCCCCTGCAGTTCATCAGTAACGGATCTTAAAGATTCTACAATTTCGGCGGCGGTTCTATCTCTTTCTGTATATGGGGACAAAGTTATACTCAGGGTGGCATAATTTTCGGATTCAGCGTCAATAAATGGATTTCTCCCTATACGCGTTGAAAACGAAGCCAACTCTTGGTCAGGAAGCTCTTTAACTATGTCCTCCATGGTCCTGATTTTATCTGCCGTTATTTTTAATGGAGTTCCAATTGGTAACTCCATACCGATATGGAAACTGTCTGCTGTGTCAGAAGGAAACATAATAAATTTCATATAATTCCCAGCATACCAAATTGATAATCCCAAAAGAAAAACAAAACCAATAATCAGCAAATATCTAAATCTAAGAGCGCTGTAAATAAATTTCTGGTAGTGGTCACTCAGGTTTCTAAACCAGGTTCTGCCGGTAGATTGCACTTTTCTTTTCTTCATCCCGGGGACAAGATGGGCTGGCAACGCAATCACAACTTCGAGCAGTGAAACAAATAGGGCTATACTAATTGCCAGCGGTATAGGAACAATATATTTACCAAAAACTCCGGGCATAAAAAACATTGGGGCAAAAACCAGGAATGTAGTTAGTATGGTGGTGAGAACTGGTAAAAATACTTCACTTAATCCATTTACCGCCGCATCCAGTGGATCATCACCCTTCTCCCGTCTTGTAGATATATTTTCAGCGATAATAATTGCATCATCCACAATGATACCAATGACTAAAATCATACCTGAAAGCGTAATAGTATCAAGATACATTCCGAATATTGGCAGTAAAAATATCGTTCCTAGCAAAGCTACCGGAATACCAAGAGCAACCCATAATGCTGTTCTGAAATTTAGAAAAATCGGCAGCAGAATCATTAACAGCAAAAGTCCAATAATTCCATTGGTTCTCACAACATCAAAACTTCCCCTGACAATTCTGGATGTATCATTTGAATATAATATCTCTATACCTTCAGGCATTTTGGGGTTTTCAACTTTAATGAGCTCTTTAACCTTATCACAGGTCCTAATAACATCAGCGGATTTACTTAAATACACCAGGAAAGAAATAGAAGTAATACCATCTATACGGGAGAGAACATCTTCATCAGCAAAGTCTTCGGTGACAACTGCAAGATCTTTCACCCTAACCTTGACGCCGTCGAAAGTAGATCTTACGATTACATCCCCCACTTCCATAGGATCTTCAAATTGTGCTAATGTAACAAGATTTTGTTCGCTTGTATAGGATTCAAATGACCCTGAAGTGCTTCGTATGTTCCGTCCCTGAATTGCAGAAATTATTTCCTTTAGAGGGACTTGATATTCCTGGATTGCCTCGGGAGAGACTTCAACCCTGATTTCCTTTTCCCTATAACCAATACTTTCAATCCGGGATATCCCAGGGAGAATTTTTAGTTTTTTTCAAAGAGTCGAGCGACTTCACGCAGTTCTGAATATGGTACTTCTCCTGATACACCAACTTCAATGATGACTGAACTTGTGGAATTAGGCTCGGTGATCAAGGGTGATTTGGAGACTTCTTCAGGGAAATCAGTCACTCTCCCTACAGCCTCCCTGATTTCAGTTTTTATCTTGGAAGGATCTCGTTCGTCACTATCAATAAACACATTTATTATGGACACATTTTCCAAAGAAACTGACATTATGTTTTCGATCCCGGAAACATTGTTCAATTCAGTTTCAATTTTATTGGTTACATTTAATTCTACATCTTCAGGTGCTGCACCAGGATAGGCAGTTACAATATTCATCATGCCAAAATCAACCTGGGGATAAATGTCACGTTTTATATCCATGAGAGTACTTACACCCAGCATGCATATCATCAATGTGATCAATGTAGCTAGAATGTGACGTCCTGCGAAGAATCTAAAGAAAGATCTCATTTTTATACCTTTTACTTTTTATACCAGTGTTAATTTTTGAAGCAGTAAAATGGCCTAAACTACTTCTGTCTACTCTCAATCGGTATCACTATCTATTCCAGGTGATTTGATTATTCCATGATCAATTTTATGATGGATAAATCTGAAATGGGCCAGCATTGGAATTTTTCTGATTAGATTCCCTATATCGTGCTGTATAACATACATGCATGGCAACAAGAATAAAGTCAATGGTGTAGCGAATAATATACCATAACCAAGTGCTAATGCCATTGGTGCAACAAAGGGATCACTGCCACCGATTCCATAAGCTGTTGGTAGAAGTCCAGCCACAGTTGTTATGGAAGTCAGCAGTATTGGACGTAAACGACCGGCAGTACCTTCAGCGACAATCCTGTTAAATTTTTTGTCCGGGAAATCTTTTCTATGCACATTTATGAAGTTTACCAGAATCAATGAATCATTTACAACAACCCCCATCATGCCTATCACCCCCATTATTGCCAGAAATCCAAGGGGTTCATTATGGAAGGCAAATGCTCCTATCACACCTATAAGTCCAAATGGTATGGCCAACATGACAAGTATTGGTTGAGTCACTGAGCTGAATAACAAAATGAGAACAATATAAATTCCTACTGCCGCCATTGACATAGCCACAGCAAGACTTACCATGGATTTTTGCGTTTCCTCAGCTTCTCCCCCAACGATGATTTGCATACCGGGCCAATCCATACTTGATGAAAATTTCGCCACAGTTGCTTTGGTTATCTCAAGAGGCGTCAATTCAGATCCTTGTTCCATATCCCCTGTTATAGTTACAGATCGTTCTGTATCAAAGTGATAAAAACTTGATGGTCCGGGACCAGTTGTAAATGTTGCCACTTCCTTTAACTGAATCAGCCGTCCCTGTCTATTTGGTATTACAAGCTCTCCAAGATAATTTGGTTTTTTTCGAGTCTCCTCTGCTAGCATTACCCTGAATTCTACATCTTCATCGCCATACCTTACACTGGTGACAATCATGCCATCATATGCAAGTCTGACATTTTCAGCAATATCTGCAACAGTCATTCCCAATTGTGATAATTTTGAGTAATCAATATTAATCTCAACCTGCTCCTTGCCAAGTTTATCATCGCTGTCCAGATCTTTGACGCCTTCCATTGATGTCAGGTAGGATGTAACAGAATCAGCCATAGCGTTGCGTAATTTATTATCACTTCCAATAATTCGCAGTGTAATAGGGCGACCAACTGGCGGTCCTCCAGCGTCAACTTCATAACCAATTTTTGCGATTCCATCAATCTTATCTGTTTTTTCTTTCAGATATTCTACAATATCACTGGCAGAGCGTTTACGCTCTGAAAATGGTGTGAGAGTTGCAAAAAAGAAAGCCCAGTTTTCACTCTCACCTGGTGTCATAAATCCACCACCGCCTAAATTGCCAATATTTGTCCAGTAGGAATCGAGCTCATTATTAGGAAGTGAATTCAGCAGATCTTCGATTTCACCAACTTTATCTTCAGTTGCATCTAAAGATGAGCCTGTAGGTAATTCAACGGAAATAAAAAATTGTTCAGCAGTCTCACCGGGGAATAATATGAATTGCATGTAATTACCGGCATACCAGAAAGACGCGACCAACATTATGATAAACATACTCGTTACCAGATATCTCAATCTAAGTACATGAACTATCAAACTCTGAAAGCCTCGTCTTACAGAATCAAACCAATAACGATGATGGACTTTTTTCTCTTTACCCTTTTTCCCACTTTTTCCAGCAGTAATATGAGATGGTAGAATCAACAGAACTTCGAAAAATGAAATGATCAGTGCCAACACAATAATTAGTGGTATAGAGCGAATAAATTTACCCAGCATTCCCTCCATAAAGAAGAATGGCGAGAAAGCAATTATTGTTGTGATGATTGTGGCAAAAACCGGTCGTATTACTCTAATAGTGCCTTCAACGGCAGCTTCGGCTTTTGGCAATCCTTGAACATCACGATAATATGAAATATTTTCTGCTACAACAATGGCGTCATCGACAATCAAGCCAATGACAATAATAAGCCCCATCATTGTCACTAGGTCCAAGTAGGCATTGAAATATGGAGCGAGGAATAAAACTCCCATCATGGTGAGTGGAATACCCATTGCCACCCAGAAGGCGGTGCGGAAATCCAAAAAGATAAACAAAACAATCATAACCAATATCAAACCAATAATACCATTTATAGACAGGACGTTCAGTCTGGTTTTCACCCATCTCGAAATATCTGACGAGTAAATTAACTCTACACCTGCTGGTAATAATTTTTGTTCTTCTGTGACAAATTCCTTTATTCCATCCACAACACGAATGATATCTGCAGACTCATTTTTAAATACCTTAAAGCCAATCACTTCTTTGCCATTCATGTGGAATCTTAATTTCTGCGGTTCGAAACTATCCTTGATCTCAGCTACATCTCTGACTTTTACCTGGGGTCCATCAAAGGTTGATCGGATGATAACATCGCCAACCTCTAATGGGTTTTCAAATTGTGCCAATGCTACAATATTTTTATCGCTGGTATAAGATTCAAATGATCCACCTGTCGCCCTGATGTTTCTTTGCTGAATCGCTGAGACTACCTCATGCATGGGGATCTGGTATTCTTCGATTTTGTCCTGTGATACTTCAATTTTGATTTCTCTTTCAAAGTATCCAATGCTTTCAACTCTGGAAATCCCATCCAGTCTTTTTAGTTTTTTTTCAAATTGTCTGGCAAGCTCTCGAAGCTCTGAATATGGAAGATCACCGCCTATTCCTAGATATATTATTTCGAAATTCTCTGATTTTATTTCAAAAATGAAAGGTGTATCTGTTACTTCTCTTGGAAAATCAGAGACCCTACCCACAGCGTCTCGAATATCTCTTTTAACCTTTTCTTTGTCTTTTGCATCTGTTTCAACTAAAATATCAATAACCGATATATTTTCCAGTGAGTATGATGTTAGCTTATCAATGCCGTCAACATTCTTTAACTCTTTTTCCAATTTGTTAGTGACATTTAATTCTACATCCTCAGGAGATGCGCCGGGATATCTGGTGGTAATTGAGACCATGTCCAAATCCACACTTGGAAACATATCCCGCTTTATATTCATCACGGAATAAATTCCAAGTAGGATAACTATCACAGTAATCAAATTTGCCAATAGATGATTTGTCGCAAAGAACTTTATAAAAGACTTCATAATATTATTCTCAACTCATTTAATTAATTTTCTGGGGCAGTAATTCATCCAGAAGAGCAGTTACTTGTAAATTTAGTGCCTGATATGTTGCAGCATTTTGAGCATAGGATAATCTTGCCTGCGCCTCACTATCCTGACTTTGTATTACGAATGTCAAATCGCCCCTTCCAAGGTTATATCTTTTCAATTCTTCATCTGTTTTATTTCTGGCAGTTTCAATCTGCAGGTTATTCATCTCAAGGATTTGTTCGAAGTCTTCTAATTGTATTAAAAGATTTTTTAATGCTGATTCAAGATTGAGCAAAACATTCTGGGTGGCAAGTTCCAATTGATAGACCTGCAGATCATTTTGAGCGACCCTTGATTTTGCTGAACTGTTATTCATAGGAAAGCTAAGCTGCAGAGAAAGATTGTAATCTGTTTCCTTTGGCAGGAGGGCATCATTGTAGCTGTCATCACCATTTTTTAAGAAAATCTCGCTGTTTATATAAAGCTGTGGTTTTACTAACTCTTGACTACCGATTTTCTGAATACCAATAATTTCCTGTTGTTTTGAAAGTGCAGAAATGAGCCTAGAGTTAGATTTCAACTTTTTAGAACCTTGTTCAATTGTAAGGAGTGGGACGATTGAATACAAATTGAATTGAGGTTCAGAATTTAATATTTTGGGATTTTGAGCAATCGCTGCAAGTTCAGCCTGCAGTCCTTTCCATTGTGCGGTAATCAACATAGCAATCTGGTCGGCTTTGAGGACAGCATCTTTCGATCGCAACACATCAATTTCATCTACAAGGTTGGATTCTCTCTTTCTAACTGTTTGCTCATATTGTAAATCAGCCAATTCTTTTCTTTCAGAGGCTATATTTTTCTGCTCTGAAAGTAAAACCCAATCCAAAAATTTCAGTCCATTAATAAGAAGAAAATCCTCTTGATTTTCTATAGCCTGGATATCAGCAATATCAGAGGAAATCTCACTGGATTCCATGCCTAAACGATCAAGGGTACCTTTAAAATTTTGGAGTAATGGCTGACTATATATTAGTCTCAGATTACTTTGATAAAATTTCTGTGAACTGGTTTGCAAATCAAAACTATTGACGCCAATTATATTTAGATTATCATCCAAAACAGGTAATGCCATAGAGAATGGTGTGAGGCCATGCTGGTTGGTAAAATCAGTTGCCCACGACAAGGACAATCTTCCACCTGTATTCCAGAATGGTCTGCTCATCTGAAACTGCAACCCTGATATATCTACACGATCTGGAGAAAATGCTCCCGGTTGCATTTGATTTTGCCTCATTATATGAGAAGAACCTGAAAACAACCATTCCTGACCTCCCTGAAAGTATTCAGTATTTTTGTTTTCAATTTTAGAAGAAAGATTCTCTTGTTTGATCAGGGGATGATTTTCAATCAACATATCAAAATATTCTTGTTGTGTGATTGTATTTCCTGCACTTATAAAACTTATTTGAATTAATGTATATATTATATATAAAGTTTTATTCACTTTGCTTCTCCCCGTGTAATTATGATTCAAATCGTCATTAACAAATTATTAATGTTGCTTTAACACCCTCATAAATTTGTAAGTAAATAATAGTATTTTGTGTTTAGTAATCTATACTCTGTTGGAAATTTTTACATGTATCCATTGATTCAACTATCAGATTAATTTCTTTAGTGTATTATCCATATCCCGCAATAATAAATTCTATTCAAATGGAATTTTTATATTAACAAAGAAACTAATAAATAATATTTTATTATTGAATTTATTTATCGTTTGTTGTGTAGATAATTATACATATAAAATTCTATTTACATATATCTTTTTATTTAATATAAAATATTTCCATATATCAAATATGAACCCATCGCTTAAAGAATTTACAATCATCAAATATGCACTTTTGAAAAATGATGAAATTAAATACCTAAGATGATATTTACTATTTGTAGGATATCTAAAATATCAACATTTCCATCATCATTCAGATCAGCAGAATCATGTGGTTCGGAGCTTAGAATCATATTAACAATTTGAATAACATCCTGTACATTTACGAAACCGTCTTCATTTACATCTCCAATTAAATTATTAATCGGTCTTGATGCAATGGCTAAATATGACCGTTTTTGCCAGGATTCATTTGTATCATGACCAGCGTTGTATGCAAGCACATAGCGATTATATTCTTCATCGATTAGTAGAGTTGGTGTCCGTTGAAATCCTTGTGACGGGACTCCATCAGGGAATTGTCCTGGGGCAATTATTGGGTTATCAGGATGACTTATCCAGGTATCACCCCAGTCAGGTGACCAGTAATAGGCAATATGTCCGTAACCGGGAAAATTTTGATTTGAAACCATTAAGATCATGTGAACACCTTCTGCACGAATATCGCCTGTACAATGAGCCTGCCATGATCCTCGAAATGAAAATCCATCTGGCCATGGTTGAGTCCATTCATGAGCTGGATTTTCCGGGTTTGATGGATCCCATGTGGGTGTAGGATTTTTTATCCATCCCGTTTTGCCATCTTCACTGTCTGCATAAGAAATACGCCAATTCCAATAAGTCTCTGGAGCTCCATGCAGACCCCGGTAAAAAAGCCTTACTTTTCCCTGGTCACCAAGATGAGGTACCCAAACCGGTGTAGGTTCAGATAGACCGCCTTTGATAACTCCATTCTGATCCCAACCCTGCTCCCACCAGTATTCGGCTTCGAGAATATTTTCATAAGTTTGGTTAAATGGTATACCAATTTCTGGAGAGGTCTCACTTGTTGCCACCTGGATAGCAGTTTCCGATCCAGGTATTCCATCCCACTCTGGATGCAAATATTTTGTGCCTGGCCGCACAGTATTATATATAAGATGCTCATCGGTTATTGGATGTTGGATATAACCAGGGGTGTCTGTATGTTGCCATGCAGGACCGGGAATTGGTCCACCTGGACTTACTAAAGGAGTATATTTTATTTTTGTGATTGGATCATATCCTAAAGACCAGTTATCAAGGATATCTTCCTGATGAGGATGCTGGGTCAAATATGTTTCATGATAACTATGATATAATAATTTTATCATGTTATCTTGGAGAAAAATAAATTCTTCACCAACAATACTTCCCCAATCACCATAGAGATGCGTTTGATAGCTAGGGTCATCAGGATGGGGAGCAGTGATAAATCCAATCGGAGTAAAATCTGGCCATTCCCCCAGAGGACCGTCTTGTGGAATAATGATACCAGTGAATAAGATAATTATAAAATATATTCGCATTTTCTATAAAAAATCTACCAGTTTCAGACTACATATTCAACAATTCAATTTTGCAGTGGTTTTCTCAATTAGGTTTCTTCGTCCAATGAGTCCCTTCTAAAATTTTCATTATAATTTTTTCTAGACGTTCATGATGTACTGATAATAATATTCACCATCGATAATAAATCAAGAACATTTAGATCCATATCTTCATTCATATCCATTGTCCATCCCTCACATGAATCCATGATCACTTCCCAGCAATCTTCTGCGAGAATACAGTTTACAACCACCACTACATCTAATACATTTATTAGATCATCCTGATTTGGATCTCCCTGAACGTAACCCGAACAAAATTCCTGATGATAATAGAAAGCACCCATATCCGTTATGGAGTTATCGGGATCAAAATCTGCTCCAGGATTACCGGCGTCTATGCATGGGCTTTCGTCCATAAGCGTATAATCCTCATTGAGTGGTGAGACGAATAACGGATCTGTATTGATATTGCCAATACCGGTCATTCCTCCAAAAAAATCAGTGTAAGAAATATCTATCATGCTATTATTGTTCTGTACACCAGCATTATAATTGCCCCAGACGATAGAGTTGCTCATTTGCAACTCGCTGTTTTCAACGATAATTGAGTTACATTCCGTGCAGAATAATTCCTCATTTTCTGTTATTGTCAAATGATCAAGGGTGACATTTGAATCATTATCGGCAAACAGAATGCTTGCATCAGAGGCTAGGTTTTGAGCAAATAGTGCATATGAAATTGTTGCTATGGACTGAACCAGTTTAATTGCACCACCAAATTGAGTAGTGCTATTTCCAATGATTGACCCTCCTATTAAATACAATTCAGAATTTGCCATATATATCCCACCACCGCCAGGACCGCAGGGTATACAATCTGAAGAACCAATATTGTCATAGATATGGACATTTTCCAGTGAAACAAATGAATTGTTTTGTCCCATCAAACCTGCTGCTGCCTCGAGAGCCTCGTGATTAAATATTTCAACATCAACGAAGAATGGTGTTGATGCATCACAGTATACACCACCTCCACCGGCAGTGACCCATGGATTTAACACAGCACCGGTATTTTCATAAATTTTTGTATCAGTAATGAGTGGACTTGATCCACTTCCAATGTAAACACCTGCGCCATATTGGGCAGAATTTCCATAAATATTAAGATGAGATAATGTGGGATTTGAGTGATTACTAATATGAACTCCACCTCCCTGGCTTTCGTAAGATCCAGTCGCACCGGTAATTGAAAAACCAATTAATTGACTTTCAGACAACTCACCAGTCTGGAATGTAACAACTGCAGCATCCGATTCTGGATCAGCTTGGATAATTGTTTCCATTATAATGGATAAGTCTTGTTGGAATATGTATTGGGAAGCAAGAGTTATAACAGCGCCAGAATAATTTATATTTTCTGTATAATTTCCTTCTGCAACAAGAACAGTGTCTCCATTCACAGCATTATTTATACCTGTCTGGATGGTGGGATAATCAGTGGGGACCTCTATTATCGTAGCTGTTATCAGAGAACACATGAATATTATTATGATCAGTTTTTTCATTTTTAGTTTCCTTGTTATTGTTAATGGTTAATACGGGTTTGCACAAAATAGTTTATTATCTTCAATCTATAATTTTTTAAATATGCTCTATATATTCTATACACATTCAAATTTGAGTTTTTGCCAACGGATCATATATACAGTTATTAATTCTGGCTGGTATTTGAGAATATTGCAGAATTTGAATTGGTCTTACTCTGAAATGCCAGAATAACTGTTTTAGTAATAGCGTGGTTGTTACTACCATTCCAAGAATCTGAGTAAAAATAAATATTGTCAAATCTATCTGACTATGAAATGAAAAAAAGATATCCTTTTACCTCTAATAATACTTTCTAAATTGAGTTACGATTAAACTTTCACATATGTGTCAAAAGCTATGCCAGATATTTCGGTATTATATGTATTTTATTATGCTTATTAATTTAACTGGTTATATAACAGCGTATTAAATAATAACATTTTGTAACTTAATTTATACTTATTTCCCCTTAAGCCATCTACAGGTCTTTTTTACCGAACGTTCCTAGTACGGATATGTACGATATCGTACATCAACGTTATAGTACCGGACATTTATTTGATATATTTTTACTTATCCTGACCGTATTCAAATTATTTAATAATTATATATATTTGTATATAAACTACTTATGGTAATTAATATTTTCATAATTATTACATATTTCAGATTGGCACAGACTTTGTAATTTGACAGACAAGTTTATGAAAAAAGAATTAAAATAAAGGAAAGAGTCATGTTTAAAAAATTAGTTATCGCAGCAATCATCATTACCGGAATATTTATCATATTTGCTGCTTCTCCAAGCCAACCTGCAGAATGTGAAACCATTGAATCTCGCGACTGCTGGACCTTTGATAATGAAAAAGGCTGGATGTATAATGCCCCAATGATTGATGTTACACCAATAGAAGATGACAGCAACGATTGGAGTTATAATGATGATCAGGGTTGGATTTACAATGCCCCAACAATTGAAGTCACACCTGATGCAGATGATGAAGTCTGGGCCTTTGATGAAAATCATGGCTGGGTTTACCAGGTTGAGGAGATCAACATAGTAGGTTAACCCCAAGGACTCTTTTCTAAACTATAAAAAACCCTCGAAAATCTCGAGGGTTTTTTTATATCCAAAAATTATAAAATCATATGAAATTATTACTAGACTTTTTCGCTTATCAGATAAGGTGAACTTTTGATTTTGTAATCATTTCTTATCTGCTGTGATAATTAAGTCAATGTGAGGAATGAACCAAACATCTTTTTTTAAATCGACGCCTCCATGCATCAGTTCCTGCACAGCACGGTCAATTATAAAGACACCTTTTTCAGCCATTTGGGAAAACGTATCGATACCATGGTTTGGAAATTCCTGTCTGGTTCTATGAATATTATACTCTTCTGAAAATTTTCTACCAAAGGTATTTTCCAATCCCTCTTTTCCAATCATAAACCCTAATAACCCTCCCCAAGTAGCAGTGGGATTATCTGAATCCCATCCGGTAAGTACACCAATTTTGATAGTTTCTTTAAAATTACCTTCGCCATAAAATAGGCTTATCATACTTGCGGCAAAATTAATTCCAGCAGCAAAACAGCCATTACAATATAATCCTTTGGATGTTATATCATATCCATCTGCTTGATCAACCTGGTACCTGGTATATACCTCATCCCTGGTTTGCTCCCAGGGCACATTCGCTTCATATTCACCTTTTACAAAATCAAACATTTTAGCTGTATAGGAGTTTTCAGGAAAGCTTTTACGTGCTTCATTTGCCATCAAATGAATTTTCTCCTTCATGGATCTTTTGTCATCAACATATGATGCCAATGAGTACATGATAACATAAAATTCAGATATCCACTGTGCATTTAATCGTGCTGTTGTTTGAATTGGTAGACGGGCCATTTTTAAAGCAATATCTGGTCGAGAGGGAGAAAAAAGACCGAATATTTCCGTAGTAAGTTGTGCATCTATCATCTCAAAATGGGGATTATTATCAGGGTGGCTTGTCTCAGGTGGTACCATTCCCTTGCCCATTAAATCAAATGCAGCCTGATTTGACACCCATAGATAATTTTCTTCCTCTTTCCTGATATGCTTTAACCAGCCATCCCTTATTTGCTGACCCGTTAGGATAGTTGTTTTATTTTCGTAGAGTATATACTGATAAATGTATTCTATATCTGTATCATCATCGGCACCCCATAGACCATCTGAATTTTCAAAGACAAAATCAATTGTTGGAGATAGATCGCTGGGATTACCCTGACCCCAAATACTGGGTTGATCTGGTTTTCCCCAATCATCCCTTGTATAAAATTTTCCGGTTTTAAATTCGCCAATATTACCAATTTTGTCCATTTCTGTGACAAGTCCCGTCCAGTTTGCAATACATTGGCCCAACCAGAATCCATGAAGCCTATTTGCATAATCTGATCTGGAAATGACTCTGTCAGAGGGCTGGGGTGAGTAGTCAATATATTTAAAATCTTGATCGATTAATACATCATCTAGTTCATTCTGTATTTGGGTTGAGTTTCCACTTTGCCCAATAGATAATAAAAGAAAAAACAATAATAATACTTTCATTGTCATTATTGAATTTTGAATATTAGGATAAATGTTATAATATATTTTCAACTGGATGATTCCCTATTATCGAGTTACTTTATCATTATTTTTCTGAAATATTACGGATAAAAATGAATAATTATCGTAAACAGCTTATTCAAAAATATGTATAAATGAGTGATATTAAAAGTGTAATTTCATCTTTGGATATATTTGTCTTTTAATAATTGTAGCGATCCAAATATTTATGGAATCAGTCAAATAGTCATCTGCTCTTATTCCCAATCGCATTATTCACTGTTCATTCGTAGTCAAATAAAATTCATTGACGAATAGTCATATTTTGAAGAGAAGGATACCAAACTAAAGATTTTGAGTGTATTTCGATTATTTAAATTCTTCATTAAAACCCAATTTACAAGTAATGCTCATATTAACAAATGAGAGGACGATGTAACATGTATAATAATTTGGTAAATATAAACCATAAGCCAAAAGTATTTGAGTTTTATACAGCATCTACATTATGGAATGATGAGTATACTTCTGAACAGATGCTTAAATACCATCTCAATGAAGATGTAGATATGTCTTCCAGAAATAAGAAATTCATCAATACTTCAGTGGATTGGATTACTTCAAAATTTAATATTGGAACCGGAACAAAGATTTGTGACTTCGGATGCGGCCCTGGATTATACACGACAAAATTTGCAAAAACAGGGGCTTCCGTAACTGGACTTGATTTCTCGAAAAGGTCTATCAATTATGCCCGGGAAACCGCCGCCAAAAAAAATCTCGTCATCGACTATCAGCTGCAAAATTATCTTGATTACAGTTCAGACAAAAAATTTGATTTGATAACAATGATTATGTGCGATTTCTGCGCTTTAAGTCCAGTCCAGAGGCAAGGTCTATTGAATGTTTTTAATCAGCATTTGCTTCATGATGGTGCATTATTATTTGATGTCTATTCGGAAGCTGCTTTTTCTCAGAGGGAAGAATCATCGGGTTATGAACATCAGCAGTTAAATAGTTTTTGGTCACCAAATGATTATTATGGATTTTTTAACAGCTTTAAATATAATGATGAAAAAGTGATGTTGGATAAATACACAATCATCGAGAAATCCCGTATATTTGAAGTATATAATTGGCTTCAGTATTTCAGTATAAAGGTATTAAAAAATGAACTTCAAAAAGGTGGCTTTAGCATTAGTGAAACCTATTCTGATATTGCCGGGAGTAAATATAATTCAGACTCATTGGAGTTTGCTGTTATTGCCCGTAAAATGTAATTGTTTGATGTAAGTATTTGAAAAGGAATAAAATGAGTTTAAACAAAATGACCAATACGGTAATCGACGCAACGCAACATAGAGCTGTAAAAATAGCCGGTATATTTTTCATATTAAATTTATTAGTCCCGTTGTTTAATTGGACTCTTGTGCTCAATAAATTCAATGTCCCTGAAAATATATTAGCAACTGCAAGTAATATTAAATCCAATGAACTACTTTTTCGGATTGGGATTACTGTAGAGTTATTCATGTCAGTAGGTTTGATTATATTGGCATTGGTTCTATATAAAATTCTTAAACCGGTAAACATAACTCTATCCCTTTTTGCCTTGCTGTTAAAGTTTACAGAAGCCACCCTCATAGCAGTTACTGTGGTGATCCCTTATGTGGCGCTGCAGTTTTTAACAGCGGATACAAGTTTGACCATTTTCACCCTTGAGCAATTGCATTTTCCAATTGGAGTCATTTTTCATTCTCATACTGCTATAACTGCTATACCCATGGTATTTCTTGGACTGGATATGATGATATTTTCATATTTGTTTTTCAAATCGAAGTACATTCCCAGGATAATTTCCTGCTTCGGAATTATTTCATTTGCATTGATTTTTATACATGCTTTAATGTTCATTCTCGCACCTGAATATGCAACTATGGCTATTAATCAAATTATTTTTTGGACCCCCAGTGGTATCTTCGAAATTATCATTGGTGGTTGGCTTTTAATTAAAGGCATAAAGATTCAACAGTAAGATCATTAGATTAATCAATCAACCTGCACCGATATTTCGGTTATAGATTAAGGATATCCAAAATAGTGAAAGATACTAAAATGAAAGCCATTCTGCACACAAAATATGGCCCAGCCGATGAACTTCAACTCAAGGAAGTGAAAAAGCCAATTCCAAAACCTAACGAAGTATTGATTAAAATACATGCTACAACAGTAACAAGCAGTGATTGCAATGTACGTAATTTCACATTTGTCCCAACTATGTTCAAACTCCCTGCAGGACTTTTCATGTTTGGAGTTTTCAAACCAAGAATAAATATTTTGGGATTCGATCTTGCAGGTGAAATTGAGGAAGTTGGTTCAGATGTAACAAAGTTTAATATTGGTGATCATGTGTTTGGAACACCGGGAACTACATTTGGCGCTCATGCCCAATATACCTGTATGCCTGATGAGGGAGTGTTGACTATCAAACCCGAAAACGTCAGTTGGGAACAAGCTGCATCTGTATTTCTAGCAGGGCATACGGCTTTGTATTTCCTCAGAGATTTGGGAAATATCCAAGCTGGACAAAAAGTCCTTATCAATGGTGCATCGGGAGGTATTGGTACTTTTGCGGTCCAGCTTGCCAAATACTATGGTGCTGAAGTAACTGGTGTATGCAGTACAACAAATTTGGAAATGGTAAAATCCCTTGGATCAGATTACGTTATAGACTACACGCAAGAAGATTTCACAAAAAACGGTATAGTCTATGATTATATATTTGATGTAGTCGGCGCAATTTCTTTTAGCAGTTGCAAGAACTCATTAAAACCAGATGGTGTCTACCTGGTTTGTCTGATGAAATTTCCAGATCTTGTCAGTATGATTTGGGCTTCAATCAGAGGAGGCAGAAAAATCAAGGGTGGGCCAGCACCTGAACGAATCGAGGACCTAATTTTTCTCAAAGAACTGCTTGAAAATGGAAAATTAAAATCAATCATTGACCGATATTATCCTCTTGAGCAGACAGTTGAAGCTTTTAAGTATGTGGAAAAGGGACATAAAAAAGGTAATGTTGTTATTACGATAGATCATGATAATGATGTTAGTTGACAACACAATTTTCAGATATTTAAATAATTGCATTATGAAATTATTAATAATTAAACTAATTATCTTCACAATGATGGCGAATAATACAAATTCCTCCTAGACTATTGTTATAAAATGAATCCCTTTTGATACTCATTACGTCTATTAACAGAGATGTAATAAACAAAAGGAGAACAACATGTCTAACGAAACAATTTCAACCATAAATACAGATCAAAATCATAACTTCAATTTTCCTTGCGGTGGCCAAGTAAACAAGGATCACCTTGATACCGTCGCTTTTGGGGCCACAATAATATGGGTGGGCATCTTATTACTCGCTGCCAATTTCATGACTATTTTCGATCCCTTGGGTACCTTTTTTTTCGGCGCAGGCATTATTGTATCCATTGGAATTGGCATAAGGTATATAACCCCCAAATTTTACCGCAATCTGACCAGTGATTATATCTGGGCTGGAATCTTATTTTTCCTTGGTGGCTGGTATATCGCCTGTTCAATCATAGTTATCTGTTTTGGGCTGACACTTCTAAACTCATATTTCAAATCTAACAATTAACATATAACAACTTCAGACTAATAATATATGAATTTGATGATACTCATATTATCTGCATCCTTTTACTAAAGTCTGCGTCAACAATGAGAATGATGAAATAAGTTGTTCAACTGAAGTCAAATTACTGATAAAATAAAAGGACATTGAAATGACGGAGCAAACACAAAAAATCTGGAGCACATTCAACTCTCATTTGAAAGCATATATTATTTCGCAAATAAAGAATGAGCATGATGCCAAAGATGTTCTTCAGGACGTGTTTCTCAAAATTCATGATAATCTTCACAAACTGAGAGATTTTGATAGACTTGAATCTTGGATTTTTCAGATCACCAGAAATAAGATAAACGATTATTATCGTCTTCAAAAGAAAAATCAAAAGTTGACAGACAAGATTAGCTATGAGATTTCGGATGAAGATCATTTATCAGAATTTGATAGTTATTCAATGCCGGATAGCTCGTGGTTGAAACCCTTTGTTGATGAATTACCGGCAAAATATCGACAGGCATTGGTGATGACTGAATATGAGAACAAAACTCAACGTGAAATGGCAGATGAATTGGGTTTATCGATTCCTGGAGCTAAATCCAGAGTGCAGCGGGCGAGAAAAAAAATTAAAGAACTAATCTTGGCCTGTTGTCACTTTGATTTTGATCACTTTGGAAATGTATTGGAATTCACGTCAAAAAAGCAAAGTTGTAAAAGTTGTGCCTGCAAGAGTGAAGATTCATCCAATTGTTGAAAATGAGATAAACAGAAAATAATTGTAGAGGATATCGATTTGATAATCTATTATACATCCTCAAAAAACAGATTAAAAGGAGTTTAAGAAATGAAAAGTGTCAAAAATGATTTGATACGACAGACGGTGAGAGAAAGTTATGCAAAAATAGCCAATGAAAACAATGATGGTTACGGTTGTGCTCCATCTTGTTGCGGTGATGAAGGTGTTTCATCTGCAGAAAATATCTCTCTTGCCTTGGGATATTCAGCAGAGGATTTATCCTCAATACCCAAAGACGCCAATATGGGATTAGGCTGTGGCAATCCACAGGCAATTGCCAGTCTAAAAAAGGGCGAAGTGGTAATGGATCTGGGCGCTGGTGGTGGATTAGATTGTTTTTTAGCGGTAAAAGAAGTAGGATCCAGTGGATATGTAATCGGTGTCGATATGACACCTGACATGATTACCGTTGCCAGAAAAAATGTTGAATCCAGTGGGTATAAAAATGTTGAATTTCGCTTAGGAGAAATCGAGCATATTCCTGCTGCTGATAATTCTGTGGATGTAATCATCTCTAATTGTGTCATCAATTTATCACCAGATAAACAATCCGTTTATAATGAAGCTTATCGGGTTTTAAAAGCTGGTGGTCGTTTAGCAATCGCTGATGTTGTAACCCGGGGTCCACTACCTGATGATCTACTTGACGATCCAAAATTATATTCAAGTTGTATATCCGGGGCAGAGCAAGTTTCTGAGATAAAACAAAAACTAAATTCAGCAGGATTTACAAATATCAGCATTACAACAAAGGGCGATAGTCTGGAATTCATAAAGGAATGGTCCGATGATATGGATATGTCCGACTATGTCATTTCTGCCAATATAAAGGCTGTTAAGAATTAAGGAGGGAAATCCAATGAATGGAAAACAAAATATCAATAGTAACAATCAATTTAGTTTTGCCACAAGGGCATGGGCAGGATTATGTCATAAATGTAATATTTGTCCATATGCAGATAGAAAGCCTCAATCTGCATTTGGCAAATTGATGAGATGGCATCGTACCTGGTGCCCGGGATGGGATGGGCACACTAAGGTTTATGGTCGCAAACTGCTTTCACAGTAAGGAGTTTTTGGCAAATGCCTATAGCATTACCTCTACCTGTCAATTGAGATTTTGGATGGGAGCACAAAATAGATTCTGACTTTAATTTGCCATTCTTTTAAAAGATTGCTCATAGTATTGCAAAAATCAAATGATAACTATATAGTTATTTATTGTAATAATTTTATTGTCAATTTTCACACATATAGAGCAAAATATGAATGAATTTAAATCAAAAACTACCCATATTGTAATTCCAGTATCCATCGATGCCTCAGTTGATACGGTTTTTCCACTTGTTTCCCCTATTGAGGAATATAAATGGATACCAGGTTGGAAATGTAAATTGGTTCACTATCCCAGAGATATCATTGCTCAGGGAGCAATCTTTATTGAAATTTCATCCGCACCATTCCTAATTGGTAATTATAATGGTAAAACTACCTGGACTGTTGTTGAGTATGAGCCTGAGAACTATAAATTGCATTTTAGATTGGATAATAAAAAATCGTCCTCATTATACAAAATTGAATTATCTGATGATGGCCAAGGTAAGACTAAGGGAAAATTGGACTTCACATTTACGGCAATTAATATAAGGGGTAATCAATTAGTCGAGAATAAAGTGGAAGAAAAAATCCACATAATGCTCTCGGTTTTATACACATTGCTCAAATATTATAGTGAGAATAATAAATTACTATCATCTGCCGAATTGAGAACAATGATTCCATTGGAAAAAATGTTAAACGTTAAAGATAAAATTCTTGTTCTATTAAATCGTCTGGCCAAATCAAAAATGATCGATAAAGACCGTGAGCGGTTTTTAGAAAAGTTCTCAAATAAATGAAACCAATGACCTGCCCCCCAAAAGTCGGACCATGTTGTAAGTTAGTCCTAAAGAAAAAAGAAAGGAAAAACGAAACATGGCACGGAAACATTATACCCCAGAGCAAATCATAAGAATACTTCGTGAAGCGGAA
>Ga0233431_1001869_pt1 | contig 33027 bp, 29 predicted proteins | sample SI_118_April2016_FD_179867 | JGI IMG/M metagenome (GOLD analysis project Ga0233431, IMG submission 179867) | Seawater microbial communities from Saanich Inlet, British Columbia, Canada - SI_118_April2016_200_MG | ecosystem: Environmental > Aquatic > Marine > Inlet | place: Canada: British...
CCTGAGCAGGGGGCGCAGCCGGCGCAACAGGTGTCGCTGGGACCGGTGGGATTGGCGCAGGCGCCTGGGATGGTGGCGAATCATAGGTTTCCTGGGGCAAGGCCTCTTCATAGGCCCGTGGGCGGTCCGATAAGGGCTGGCCATTGGTGTCCGGGAGAATAGGTGCGCTCGGCCCCTCAACCAATTCCGGTGGCGGCGTTTGGCTCTTGTACCAGGGTTCGCGCTTTTCCGCCTTGGGTATCGGCTGCACCACATCGCTTTGGCCCGGCGTCGGCTTGTTCGTCCAGTCAAGCGCCACGGCCACCGCATAACCCAATCCCAGCGCGGCCACGGCGGCCAGCGCTAAAACCACCTGCCGCGTCGGATTGAGCGTTCGATGCGTCGGCCTCGGCGATTGCCGATCATCGCGTCTTGTTCTTTTTGGTCGCCTTACCATCGCCATTGCCTAGCAGCGGGTTTACGCCACCATAGTCGGTCGCACCCGTCGCAAGCGCAATGAATTTCCGAGAACAAACAGGCTGGATATGCTCATGGCAGCGGCGGCCATCATGGGATTTAGCAAAACCCCGGTCAGCGGAAACAGCACCCCAGCTGCAACCGGTATCAGCGCTACGTTATAGGCGTATGCCCACAAGAAATTATAACGGATGGTTTTCAACGTGCGGCGGGCCAACGCGACTGAATTGACGATGCCGCGCAAATCTCCCGACATCAAAATAACGTCGCCGGTTTCGATGGCGACATCGGTTCCCGTGCCGATGGCCAGTCCGACGTCAGCCTGAGCCAGTGCGGGTGCATCGTTGATACCGTCGCCGACGAACGCAACGCGGCGTCCCTCTGTCTGAAGGCGCTTGATTTCATTGGCTTTCTGGTCCGGCAACACTTCAGCAACCGTTCGATCCACGCCAACAGCGCGGGCCACCGATTGCGCGGTCTTTTCGGCGTCTCCGGTCAGCATCGCCACTTCCAGACCAAGCCCGTGCAGAGCCTTTACAGCGTCGACGCTGCCTTCCTTCACCGGATCGGAGACCGCAGCCAGCGCAGCCAGTTGTCCGTCGATGGCGGCGAAAATCGGGGTATTGCCGTCTTCGGCGAAGGTTGCTGCGGTCTCTTCCGCGTCCGCCAAATCAACACCGATTTTTTTCATGTAACGGCCCGCCCCCACCTGCACGACGCGGCCTTCAATCTCCGCTTCGATGCCAAAACCCGGTTCGGCGGCGAATTTCCCGACGTCGGGAAGGTCCAGCCCCTTGGTTTCGGCGGCGCGCACAACAGCGTCGGCGATGGGGTGCTCGCTACGCTTTTCGGCGGCGGCGACAAGGGCCAGCACGTCATCGGCGTCGGTGTCGCCCATGATCCTGAAATCGGTCATTTCCGGGCGGCCCAGGGTGACCGTCCCGGTCTTGTCCAATACCACGGTATCAATACGCGCCAGGGTCTCCAGCGCGGCGCCCTGACGGATCAGAACCCCCATTTCCGCGCCCTTGCCGGTACCCACCATGATCGCTGTGGGCGTGGCCAGCCCCATGGCGCAGGGGCACGCGATCAAAAGTACCGAAACTGAGGCAACAAAGGCGAAACCAAGCGCCGGCGGCGGCCCGAAAATCAGCCAGCCGACGAAGGTCAGCGCCGCAACGCCAATAACCACGGGCACGAAAATTCCGGCAATGCGGTCGGCAACGCGCTGAATGGGTGGTTTTGAGCCCTGCGCTTCCTCGACCATGCGAATGATCTGGCTCAGCACCATTTGCGCGCCGACCCGCGTAGCAGCGAACGAAAACGCCCCGTTGCCGTTGAGAGTCCCGCCAACAACTTCTTCGTCAACGGTTTTTTCGACGGGAACCGGTTCGCCCGTAATCATCGACTCGTCCACGAAACTGGCCCCATCGACGACCCGTCCGTCCACCGGCACCCGCTCGCCGGGGCGTACCAGCACGATGTCCCCGGGAATCACCTCGGCGATGGGGATTTCCATCTCGGCTCCATCACGGCTGACGCGGGCTGTTTTGGCCTGCAGGCGCATGAGTTGCTTGATGGCCGCCGAGGTGCGGCCCTTGGCCACCGCCTCCAGATAGCGTCCGACCAAAATCAGCGTGACGATCACCCCCGCCGCTTCGAAATATAACTTAGCCGTACCTTCAGGAAAGATGCCGGGTGCAAGCAGGGCCAGCAGCGAATAAAAATAAGCGGCATTGCTGCCCATCATCACCAGGCTGTTCATGCCTGGATTAGCGTGCGAAAGCTCCGCCCACCCTGCCCGGTAGAACCGTCGCCCGGCGAAAAACAATACCGGACTGGCGAGGACGAATTCGATCCAACCCCAAACACTTTCGGCGAGCAGCGCGTGATAAGCCCCGGCCAGCCCCGGTATGTGCCGCCCCATGGCGACCACCACCAGCGGAACGGTGAATAAGGCGGCGAATCCAACCGCCCTTTTCAGCTCGGATATTTCACGATCACGGCTGCCGCCGGATTGATCGTCCGTCGCCTCAGAGTCAAGAACACGCGGCACAAAACCGGCTTTTTCGACCGCGCCCATAAGGGCATCGGCTCCAGTCGCGCCTGCTAGAACGCTAACGGACGCCCTTTCGGTCGCCAGATTGACGCCTGCATCGAGAACGCCGGGAACCTTTTTAAGAACCCGCTCGACCCGGCCCACGCAGGCCGCGCAGGTCATGCCGTCGACGCCGAATTCGACGGTTTCTGAGGGCGTGGAAAACCCCGCCTTGGAAACCACGTCCATGAAATCGCCGGGCTGGGCCTGAGCGGGATCAAATTCGATGGTGGCCTTTTCGGTGGCCAGATTGACGGACGCGCCATTCGTTCCCGGAACGCGCGCCAGCACGCGCTCGACCCGGCCCACGCAGGCCGCGCACGTCATGCCCTCGACGCGAAACGTCAATTGCTCCATTGCATCAACCTTCTCACCGGTACTTCAGGACTTCCATCAATTCATCGACGATTTCCGGCACGTCCCCACGTTCATGCGCTGTGACCACGTGATCTTTTAAATGGCTCTTGAGAACAAGATCGCCAACTTTGGCCAGCGCTCCGTCCACCGCCTTGATCTGCTTCAGGACGTCAACGCAATAGACGCTTTCGTCCTCGAGCATGCGAAGAATACCTTCCACATGCCCGCGAACTGAAAGCAGCCGCCGCCGCGCATCCTCACGGGTCGTCGCGTCAAGGTGAAGACAACAGTGTTTTTCAGCCTGTTCCATCTACGCCACCTTTGCCGCAAACCCTTTTTCTTCGATGGCCGCAATCAGCGCCCCCACGTCGGCCTCGCCATTCACGACCGCCTCGCCGCTTTCGAGGCTGACTTCAACGACGCTACCGGCGCCCGAAACCCCCTCAAGAGCCTCGGTCACGGCCTTCACGCAATGACCGCAATTCATTCCTTCAACAATCAGTTTGGTCATTTCGGATGTTCCTCTCTTTGTCGATTCCGCAAACCGTCAGGTCAATTCCGCGAACGGTCGGTAGCCCCCCGAGTGATCGACGGCACGCTCCGTACAAAGAGCTATATACATCGGCCCTTCCTGAACATCAACCCCTCCCCCCCTGGGGTGGGCAATTAGTATGATTTGAACCCATCTGCAAATCTACCCGTCTCCAGTGACACGAGTAGAAAATAGAAGAAAACTGACGAACGGAATGTTTTTGCGCGGTTATTTCGCTTTCTTTACCCCGCATTTTTTGAGCGATTATTAAAAATTTAGGTGATTTTACAGTTTAACCGTTAATCAACGTTTCTTTTACCCGGACGTTATTGACAAATTGTTTATTATCCGGGTAAATATAGGTACCGAAAGGGTTTCAAAACCATGACTGACATTCTCAACAAACCGACCACCGCATTCATCGGCAGCCACCACCTCGTCTCCGGCCCCAGGATCGAGGTGGCGCTGGCGATCAAGAATGCCCGCGAAGGCGACCCCGCCGGTTCCATATTGGCCTTTGACGACGCAACGGGCCGGGTTGTCGATTTCGATTTGCGCGGGACCAAGGAGGACATCATTGCCCGCTTGGTTCAGCCCCCTGCCCCGGCGAAGTCGTCACGACGCCCTGCCCCCGCAAGCCCGCCTTCGAATAAAGCGGTCTCAGCACCGCGTGGTCGGGGCCGCCCCAAGCTGGGCGTGGTTGCCCGCGAGGTCACGCTATTGCCGCGCCACTGGGAATGGCTCGCCGCGCAGCCCGATAGCGCATCTGTGACCCTGCGCAGGCTGGTCGAGGAAGCGCGCAAGTCAAACACCCCAAGGCAACACGCTCGCGCCGCCAAAGATGCGGCCTATGCATTCATGCAGGCCCTGGCTGGTGATCTTCCGGGCTTCGAGGAGGCGACCCGCGCCCTTTTCGCCGACAATCGCACCGGTTTTGAAATGCAAATCTTCAACTGGCCCGCCGACATTCGCGCCCACGCCATCAAGCTGGCCTATGGAGAACTGGTCAAGAACTGAGGACGGGCCTTGGGCGATGCGATTTATTTTATTCTGAAGTGAACCCAATCACGGCAACCTGACACCTAATACCTGTAAGCCACTTGGGAATCGGTGAAGCGGAATGGCGGAAGACACGGTCCAAAGTTCAAGACGGATAGTAGAGGCATATCTTGTCACCTGCGCCCGGCTGGGGGACAAGACCGCACGGGAACACCTTGTCGCCCGCTATCAGGCCAGGTTTCTACGCCACGCCTATAGGCTTCTCGGCGACGCGGAACAGGCGAGAGACGTCGTGCAGGACGGATGGGTTGAGATTCTGCGCGGGTTGCCGAAGCTCAAGGATGATCACGCGTTCCAAGCCTGGGCCTTTCGCATCATCACGCGCAAATGCGCAAAGCACATTGCCGGACTGCAGAAGACCCGCAGAACTCTTGAAACCATGTCCGGCGACCAAACGCCGGACAGCCGGGCCGAGGATGAAATTGAACGGGCGGCCGACCGCAAACCGGTTCACGCGGCGCTGGCGAAACTCCCCGCCGAGCACCGCACGGCCATCGCGCTCTTTTATTTGGAAGAAATGAGCGTCGCCGAAGTGGCGGTTGCTCTCGAAATTCCGGTGGGAACGGTGAAATCCCGCCTTTTGCATGCGCGGCACAAGATGCGTGCCGCACTCGAAGGAGAAAGTCATGGATAATCTCGACAGAATGATCAGCGAAGCGCTCGACGACGAGGACCGTGAAATCCTTGACAAAATTGGCCGAGATCAGGGCTATTTCGAACAAGCTGTTGGCCTGTTTAGCGGCAAGGACGGCTTGTTGAACGCGCTCATTTTCATTTGGCACCTCGTGTTTTTCCTTGGCGGTGCGTATGCCGCCTACAAATTTTTCACGCTGACGGATGTGCTCGAGGCCATGCGTTGGGGAATGTCCTCAGCCGTGCTGCTGCTGGCCGCGCTGATCACCAAGGTCTCCATTTTCCCGTCGATGCAGGCCAACCGCGTTTTGCGAGCCTTGAAGCACCTGGAAATGCAGGTCGCCCTTCTGGCAGCCAGGCGTTGAGTTTTCTCAACGCTTGGGCCGGGGTGGGGAACCGAAGCGTTTTCGCAAAATGATTGGTTCAGGCGCGGATGACATTCCGTGATGTTCTGTGGTAGGTTTCGCCGAGATTTTGAACAATTTCAAAGAATGCGAGGGAACAGCAATGCTGAGTGCGGCGATCGTCGAAATGCTGAACGAACAGATCAATCTGGAGTTCTATTCGTCCAATCTCTATCTCCAAATGGGCGCGTGGTGCGATCAGGAGGGTTTGGAAGGCTCGGCGGCGTTCCTAACCGGTCATGCCGAAGAAGAACGAAGCCATATGACGCGCCTGTGGGCTTATGTCAGCGAGTCGGGAGCTCTGCCGAAATTAGGCGCAATCGGCGAACCGGCCTACGAATTCGAATCGATCAAAGACCTGTTCGATCAGGTGTTCGAGCACGAGTGCCACGTCACCTCGCGCATCAACGCGCTGGTCCAGGCCGCTTTTGACGAGAAGGACATGACCACTTTTAATTTCCTGCAGTGGTACATTTCCGAGCAACACGAGGAAGAAGCGCTGTTCCGCTCGATACTGGACAAGATCAAGGTCATCGGCCTTGAAGGTAAGGGGCTGTATTTCATCGATCAGGAACTCAGCAAGCTGGCCGAACAGGCCGCCGCCGAAAGCGCCGCACCGGCAGTAGCCTGACGGTTATTTCATCGCCATCGCGGCCTGCGTGTTGAGTAACTCAGCGATTTCGGCTGCGTCGAAACCCACCTCCCCAAGCACCTCCCGTGTATGTTCACCGTGGGCAGGGGCCGGGCGTGTGGCTTCGATGGGTGACGCGTGCATGTTGACGGGTTCGCGGACATACCGATGCTGCCCGCAGTAGGCCGAATCCGCTTCCTGAACAAGATCACCGGCAGCCACGATCGGGTCTTCGAGTGCTTCGGCCAATGACCGGATGGGGGCGGCCCAAACTCCCGCCTTTGCCGCCAAATCAAGGGCTTCGGCTACCGGTAACACCACGAATGCACCGGCAAGAGCGGCAGCGACCTCGTCGCGATGCACCTTAAGGCCGCGTTCGTTGAGGAATGCCTCGACTTCGCGTCGCACGCCCAACAGGTCGGCCAACGCGCCCACTTGTTCGGGTCCGGTGACGCTCAACACGAACTCGCCGTCAGCAGCTTGGTAAGCTCCGTAAGGGGCCTTGTGGTCGGTATGGCCGACCCCTGCTGTGCTGCGCGGCGGCTGATAGCCGACGTTGAGGATGTAGGAAGCCTCCTGCGCCATCATGTGCAGGGCCGAGCCCATCATGTCGGCGTGGACCCATTGCCCATCACCCGTGGCGTCGCGGTGACGCAAGGCGCACAGGACGGCGATGACGTTCATTTGCGAAGTATAGGCGTCGGCGACGTAGGTGCCGGTGGGAACGGGCGGTGCGCCTTCGCGTCCGTTAAGCGCGATCATACCGCTAAGGGCCTGGATCAGAATATCCTGGCCGCGCTCGTTCTTGTTGGGGCCGGTCGGATCGTAGCCCGAGATCGAACAGTATATGAGCCGGGGATTGAGTTTGGCCATCTCCGGATAGCCGAATCCCAGGCGTTCCAGCGCGCCGGGCTTGAAATTCTCGACCAGAACGTCGGCCTGACCAATAAGGCGTAATGCGGCCTTCCGACCACCGTCGGATTTCAGGTTCAGAACAATGCCACGCTGGTTGCGGTTGAGGGTGGTGAAGTAAGGGCTGGCCTCGCCGAAGGGGCTGTCGAGGTCTCGCACGAGCGTACGATTGAGGTCTTGCCCTGGCGCTTCAACCTTGATTACGTCGGCCCCCAGCGAGCCCAGAAATTGCGCCACCAGCGGCCCCGCCGCGAAATGGGTAAACGCAATGACCTTGATACCGGATAACACGCCCATTATCTGCGAATCCCCATAATTGCATCTGTGTTCACGCAGCAGTATGCTCCGCGCCGTAATTTTATGCCAGTGAGGGAAAACAATGCCTGAATACCGCTCGAGAACGACCACTCATGGCCGTAACATGGCCGGCGCGCGCGGCCTTTGGCGCGCAACCGGTATGAAAGACGAAGATTTCGGCAAACCGATCATTGCGGTCGCCAACTCGTTCACCCAATTCGTACCCGGTCACGTTCACCTGAAGGACCTGGGACAATTGGTGGCGCGCGAGATTGAAAGCGCCGGCGGTGTTGCCAAGGAATTCAACACTATCGCCGTGGACGACGGCATCGCCATGGGACATGGTGGAATGCTTTACAGCCTGCCGTCCCGCGAGATCATCGCCGATTCGGTTGAGTACATGGTCAACGCCCACTGCGCCGATGCGTTGGTGTGCATCTCCAACTGCGACAAGATCACGCCGGGCATGCTGATGGCGGCCATGCGGCTGAACATCCCGGCGGTGTTCGTCTCGGGCGGCCCCATGGAAGCGGGCAAAGTGACCGAGGATGGCGTGGAAAAGCCCATCGATCTGGTCGACGCCATGATCGAGGGCGCCAATCCCAACACCACCGACGAAAAGGCACTGGCTTACGAGATCGGTTCCTGCCCCACGTGCGGATCGTGTTCGGGCATGTTTACGGCCAATTCCATGAACTGTCTGGCCGAGGCCCTTGGTTTTGCGTTGCCCGGCAACGGCAGCCTCGTGGCCACCCATGCCGACCGGCGCGAGCTGTTCGTGGAAGCCGGTCATCTGGCCGTCGAACTGTCCAAGCGCTACTACGAGAAAGACGACGCGTCGGTGCTGCCGCGCAACATTGCCAATCTGGACGCCTTTAACAACGCCATGACGCTGGATATCGCCATGGGCGGATCGACCAACACGGTCTTGCACATCCTGGCCATTGCGCAGGAAGGCGAGATCGACTTCACGCTCAAGGACATCGATCGTCTGTCGCGGGGAACACCGAATCTCTGCAAGGTTTCGCCCAGCTCGAGTTACCACTTGGAAGACGTGCATCGGGCCGGCGGCATCATCGGCATCCTCGGCGAGTTGGACCGGGCTGGGTTGCTTGAACGCAACGTCTCGACCGTCCATGCCAAAACCCTGGGCGACGCGCTGGACGCCTGGGACATCAAGCGGACCGACGACAAGAAGGTGCGCGAGTTCTTCCGCGCCGGTCCGGCGGGCGTTTATTCCATCGAAGCGTTCAGCCAGTCGACCCGCTACGAAGAAGTTGACCTGGGCCGCGAAGAGGGCTGCATCCGTGATATCGAACACGCCTATTCCGCCGATGGCGGGCTGGCTGTTCTTTACGGCAACATCGCCGAGAACGGCGCCATCGTGAAAACCGCGGGGGTTCCGGCGCATATCCTTAAATTCTCGGGTCCGGCACGCATTTTCGAAAGTCAGGAAGCGGCCATCGCCGGCATTCTCGGCGGCAAGGTCACGGAAGGCGACGCCGTCCTTATCCGTTACGAAGGGCCCAAGGGCGGGCCGGGCATGCAGGAAATGCTCTATCCCACCAGCTACCTGAAATCCATGGGGCTGGGACAGGCCTGCGCGCTGGTGACCGATGGCCGGTTCTCGGGCGCTACCTCGGGCCTTTCCATCTGCCACCTGTCGCCGGAAGCCGCCGAAGGCGGCAACGTCGGGCTGGTCGAGGACGGCGATACCATCGAGATCGACATCCCGAACCGGGTCATCCGCGTCGACGTCAGCGACGACGAATTGGCCAAGCGCCGTGCCGCCATGGAGGCCAAGGGCTCAAGCGCCTGGAAGCCCGACCGCGAACGCGTTGTCTCCAACGCTTTGAAAGCCTACGCGGCGTTGACCACCAGCGCCGACCGGGGCGCGGTCCGCGACGTCGATCAACTCAAACGCTAAGTCGCGTAAATTCCCGAGAAAGCGCGGGGTCCCGAGGGGCCCCGCGTTTTTTTTATTCGAAGCCGGGCGTCATCTCCTCGTGCATGGGCAGGTGTTCGTCCAGGCAAATCCACGGCAACGCGCTGGAGACCCAAACATGGGACGCCGGTTCGAAAAGCTCGGGCCGGTCCAGCGAACCCACCGTGATATCGATGTCGTCGGGATAGCGGTCCGTTTGAAACGTCAGTTGCGACCCGCACTTTGCGCAAAACGCCCGCTCGCACCCCACAGACGACGGATAGACGGCGGGTGCCGCCTTTAGCCAAGACAGCGCCGCCGTTTTGGCGGAAACCCACGTCACCACCGGCGCGCCGCTGGCTTTTCGGCACATGGAGCAGTGGCAGTGGGCGGCCTGCGAGACCGGCCCGGTGATGCGGTATCGAACCGCACCGCAAAGGCATCCGCCTTCAAATACGTCGGTCTCGCTCATAGCCTGCGCTCCCTAAATTGCCTCCGCGATGGCCTTGCCCAAATCGCTGGTGGTTGCCTTGCCGCCCATATCAGGCGTCATGGCAATGCGCTCGCGCAGCACCGTCTCGATGGCCGTGATAATAGCAGCAGCAGCTTCAGGATGGCCGAAATGATCCAGCATCATGGCGCCCGACCAGATCTGCCCGATGGGGTTGGCGATGCCCTGCCCCGCGATGTCCGGGGCCGATCCATGGACCGGTTCGAACATGGAAGGATATTCCCGTTCCGGATTGATGTTGGCCGACGGCGCAATGGCGATGGTGCCGGTGGTGGCGGGACCCAGGTCGGAAAGAATATCGCCGAACAGGTTGCTGCCCACAACCACGTCGAACCAGTGCGGATTGCGCACGAAATGGGCGGTCAGAATGTCGATGTGATACTGATCGGTCTTGGTGCCCGGATACTGGGCCTTCATGGCTTCGAAGCGCTCGTCCCAATAGGGCATGGTAATGGAAATGCCGTTGGACTTGGTGGCGCTGGTCACGTGTTTGGCGTCCCGCGTCTGGGCCAATTCGAACGCATATTTGAGGATGCGATCAACGCCGCGCCGGGTGAACACGGTTTCCTGCATGACGATTTCATCTTCGGTGTCGGCATAGATGCGCCCGCCCGAATTGGAATATTCGCCCTCGTTGTTCTCGCGCACCACGTAGTAATCGATATCGCCCGGCTCGCGCCCGGCCAATGGTGAGGGAACCCCTTCGAACAGGCGCACGGGGCGCAGGTTCACATACTGCTGAAAGGTCCGCCGGATGGGGATCAGAAGGCCCCACAGCGACACATGGTCCGCCACCCCGGGAAAGCCCACCGCGCCCAGGAAAATAGCGTCGTGCGGGCGAATTTGATCGAGCCCGTCCTCGGGCATCATGGAGCCGGTCTTGGCGTAGACTTCACAGCTATAGTCGAACTCGTTCCAGTCAAACGAAAGGCCGAACTTGCCCGCGACCGCGTCTAATACGCGAATGCCCTCGGGTACCGTTTCCTTGCCGATGCCATCGCCGGGAATGACGGCGATTTTGTAAGTGCTCATGTTGTTGTTTCCTCACAATTTATTTTTCGTTCAGTTCACACCAGACCGGCGTGTGGTCCGATGGTTTTTCCCACCCGCGCGGCGTGCGGTCAATGCCCACGTCGTTCAGGCGGTCCGCCGCCTGCGGCGAAAGAAGCAAATGATCGATGCGCGCACCCTGATCACGGGACCACGCCCCGCCCCGATAATCCCACCACGAATAGCGCCCGGCCTCGGAATTCACCACCCGAAAGGCGTCCGTCAGCCCCAAATTCATGATGCGCCGGAACGCGGCGCGCGATTGCGGAAGGCACAAGGCGTCATCGGCCCAGGCGGCCGGATCGAAAACATCGGCGTCATCGGGCGCGATGTTATAGTCGCCGCCCAGCACGAACTCTTCCTCCCCTTCCAGAAGTTCCTTCACCCGAACCCGAAGGCGTTCCATCCAGGCCAGCTTGTAGGGATATTTCTCGCTGTCGGTCGGATTGCCGTTGGGCAGATAGATGGACGCCACCCGGACCCCGGCGGTCACGGCTTCAATATAGCGCGCCTGCTCATCACCGGCATCGCCCGGCAGCGCCCGCAACCCCACGTCGATAGGCGTTTTGGAAAGAATGGCGACGCCGTTGTACGTCTTTTGGCCCACCACGGCAGAGCGGTACCCCAGCCCCGAAATCTCCATGGCCGGAAACACGTCCTCGGTTACCTTCAATTCCTGAAGCAACACCACGTCGGGCGAAGCAATACGCAGCCACTCAAGCAAATGCTCAAGCCGCGCCTTTACCGAATTAACATTCCACGTCGCTATCCTGACCATGACCTATCAATAATCCCCATCCCGCCAATCCGTAAACCAGCAATTTCCCGAAAATGACGACTTTCCGTCCACCGCGATTCGCCATAACCAATTGAAGAAAAACGCAAATCCCCGTATCGCACGAACAAAATATCGTCAAACCTCGTCAATCATCGTCATTTTACCGTTTTTGCCTTTGTTTTCAGTTCAATAACTTGCGTCACCCGCCACACCGGAAACGCCATAAGGACACAATAGCCAGAGTAAGGGATTAATAACCTATTTCATGGAAAAAAGTCAATCATCTCTGGGTGACGGTCCTCCTAGTTCACCTTGGTTAGCAGGCCGTCACCGAAGTTCGCGTTAAATCCTGTGGCTTGCAAATTCAAACCATGTCCTAATGAAATAAGTGTCGCTGCAAGGTCTGTTGTAAAGGCGCGTTGTGATTTTGCGTTTATTTACTAGGCTATTTTTTGTCGGATCGCTGATAGCGTCCATGATGCTCGTGGCGAGCTTGCCCGCTTGGTCGGGGAGCAAGCAGGTTCTTTCGTTCGCATTTTCAAATGGCAGCCCACCGTACAGTTACGAATCGAACAACAAATGCCGCGGCGTTATGTACGATTTGCTGCATTTCGTGCTTGAAGACGAACTAAATTACAGCCTGGAATGCACACCGTTGCCCTGGAAAAGGGCGCAATCCATGGTCAGGCACAATCGAATGGATGGATTAGCCACTTATCCGTCTAAGTCACGAAAACAATACGCTTATTTTTCCTCCGAGCCGATTTTCAAGCAGGACTTTGGCTACCTCGTCTACAACAAAAGCAAACCAGGCATCGCGCGCATCAATCAGGTGCAGAATTATGCCGACCTAAGTAATTTCAAGTTTGTCGGTGTTATCGGTGTGGGCTGGGAAAAGGACAACATTCCACCGGAAATAGCGCGGGAATTAGCGCCAACGATGAAGATAGCCTTTAATTTGTTGCTCAAAAGGCAAATCGGCGACTTCATGGTCATCAATCCCGGACAGGCAAACGTTATGGCGTCAACATACGGCTTTGATTCCACTCAACTTGGCTTTGCCAGAGCCGAATTCATCAGCAATAGCGTCGTCTCCTACCACGTCGGACTTCAAAAGCAGTTACCCGATGCCGAAATGATTATCGGCGAAATCGACAGCGTCCTGCGCTCGGCGAGTTTTCAAGCGAAATCAGACCAGTTGATGAAAGCCTATAATCTAGCCCCAAGAAATAGCGCGACCGTTCCTTGATTGCCCGGTCGCGGAATTCCGGGGACACATGCTCGATTTCCGGGATAAAAGGGACCGAGTCCATTTGCCGATACAGGCGGAGCCCGGTCTTTCTTTGAAAATTGCGTTCAGGCGCCACGCAGGCTGCGGGCCGTGGGTAGCCCTAGTCGCTGCGCTACGTTTCGCTCCGGGCTTGTTGTCGAGGACGGAGTCTCGGGGCCGGGTTTCTAGTAATCCGGATGATTTTCCATTCGGCTTTTGGAGCGGACGCGTTTGGAGAGTATCTTGATCAGGCCGCGGGCGAAGGGATCCATTTTGGTCATCCTCTTGTCGAACATCTTCTTGGAGATGACCATCAACACGGCTTCGCCGTTAACGGCCTGGGCCGAGGCCATGCGGGGACTGTTGTCGATCAGGGCCATTTCGCCGAACATTCCGCCCTTGACGAATTCTCCCAGGACGACTTTCCCGCCATCGACGGATCTGTATATCTCGACCGTTCCGGATTTGACGATAAACGCCTGATCGCCAAGCTCTCCCTCGCGGAACACGTGGTGCTTATCGAGGACGGTTCGGATATCAGTGCCAATTTCCCGGCGGTCGCCGATCCGGCGATCACCTTTCCGGCGATTGTCCGACCCGGGATTTGTCTTTTCGAACACGAGGCTCATTATTCCCTCCGCAGCCTGTATCGGCCAGACTGTCGAGCTTGCCCTCATCGACTGTTTCCCAGACGATCCCGGGCTCTTGGTTGTTTTTTTCCGTATCCAACGTTTTTTTCAGAAAAACGCAAAACTTCGTCAGACGCAGAAAGTACATCCGACGGTGTGGCGAACTTATCCCACAATTCGCGGTCTGCCTGTGATCTTGCTCACAATAGGACGCCATTTTCGAAATTGGGGGACACATGATCCGGCAAGCGCCAACCGCCCACCTCCGCCCAAACACCGGGGTTGTCTTCGGGTTTGGTGGGTTGCAGACTGCGGTAAACCGAGTTGCGGGAGGAATGACATGGCGTTTCTGGATTGGAGTTCCGAGCTGAGTGTCGATTTCGAGGAAATCGACAACGATCACAAAAGGCTCGTCGAAATGCTCAATTTTCTTAGCGACGCCGTTACGCATGCCAAGGAGGATGCGGCTATCGGTCAGCTTCTCGATGATCTCTTGGGTTACACCATGTGGCATTTCAGGCACGAGGAACGGTTAATGCAATTGCACGGCTATCCTGGGTTTCTCGAGCACAAGATGGAACACGGGGAACTTGCCGAGCAGGCGACGGACCTGCAAGAGAGATTTCAGAACGGGGACCGAGACGTTGCGGGAGAGGCATTGCCGTTTCTGAAGTCGTGGCTGGCCGGCCACATTCTCGGGACCGACAAGAAACTCGGCGCGTTTCTCAGTGCCAAAGCGCAATGATCGCCGGATTGGGAATGCCAGTGCCACGCCGGCCTAAATCCAGGGCCGCGCCAGCCTAAATATTGCCGCCTTTGAACCCGAGCACCGAAACATCGTCGCGCCGCATTTGGTCGCCTTGCCAGTCTGAAAGCGCCTGCTGGATACGATCTTTCTGCTCGGTCATGGACATTTCCCGGATCGACGTCAGCAACTCCTTGAAACGCCGCTTGCCATACGATCTTTTTTTCTCGCCGCCGATCTGATCGATCAGGCCGTCCGACGTCATGTAGTAGAGGGCGTCCGCCGCTAGATCGACGCTTTGGTTGGTGAAAGACACGTTCTGCGGAATGCCTCGGTACCCCAGGCCGGATTTGTCACCCTTGATTTCCCGGACTTCACCGTTTTCGGACACGAACAGGGAAAAGCGGGCACCGGCAAAGGTCAGGGCCGCGCGACCGGGTTGCAGGAAGCAGACCCCTGCTTCCAAACCATCGTCGGAGTCCCCTTCGCTGCGGTTCTGTCCCAAGGCAAGCTGGATCAACTGGTGCATGCGCTGCAGAAGGGTCGCCGCATCACCCGGCGGAACCTCCAGGTAGGCTTCGTTCAGGGCACCGTTGGCAATCAGGGTCATGAAGGCTCCTGGTACGCCGTGGCCGGTGCAATCCCCCAGGAGAATCAGGATGCCGTTTCCCCAATTTCGGCACCAATACATATCGCCGCCGACCGTATCGCGGGGTTCCCACAAGACGAAATTCTCCGGAACGGTCGAACTCAACGTCTCGGCGGGCGGCAGGATGGAGCGCTGGATGCGCGAAGCGTAGACGATGCTTCCCGAAATGATCTCGAAGGCGGCGGCCAGATCCCGTTCCGCGCGCTTCAATTCGGTTATGTCCAGATAAGTCAACATGCGTCCGCCATCGGGAAGGACGACATTTTGATAACGCAGGATTCGACCGTCGGCGAGTTCCATTTCCGTCGGCTGAATGGGGCCTGCGTGAACAATCGCAACGCGATCCTCGACAAACTTGTCGAAATCCTCGTCGGCGACGCGGTAAGTATTGGTATGGCGGTTAAGTTGCATCAGGTCCGTCATTGTCGGCCTGCTTGTCATCACGCTTTTATCAAATTTCCAAATGTCGAGGCAGGCCTGGTTAATGACGCTGGCCCGCAAATCGGCATCCATGAAAATGACCCCATAGTCGATGGCGTTCATAACCGCGCGGATACGCGTCTCGCTTTCGGCCAGATCGCTGGTCCGTTCGCGGACGTGCTCTTCCAACAAGTCCCTTTCCTGTTCGAGGTTATCGCTCAGGGAGACATTTTCCTCGATAATCCTCCGTTGCACCCTGTAGAGGTAAACCCAACTGACGAAAATCAGTAAAATCCCACCCACGGCGACGTACAAAATACGCCTTTGATCCGCCTCCATGTCCTGTCGCTGCTTTTCGTTAAATGCGTCAACGTCGTTGACAAAATACCTTACGCCTGTCGAGTACAGCTGCTTATGGAGCGAATAGCGTTCACTTTCGATGATCTTCTTCGCCAGATCCGGCCTTCCGGCCTCGATGTGGGAAAACGCTTTTTCTTCAAGGTCATAAAGTACTTCTGTGGCAACTCCGGCTTTTTCAAAAAAGTTGGTCGTGAGATCTGACGGAAGTTCTTTTTTTATCGTGGCGATCGTCGCGTCCAGTTGATCGGCAAACTCAAAATATCGATGAACCCATTTTTTTTCGCTGCCAATAATCGCCATCCACATGGACATGGTTAAGGCTTCGTCATAGTAGATAACCTGTTGGGCAACGCGTGTGCTTTTGACGCTGAGCTCTTCCATTTCCTGCATGCGCGTCACCATGTTCCTTTGTTCCCAAAGAAAGAGGATGATGAGCGATAGGGTTGAAATGACCAGCACCTGAAACGTGCGTTTGGGGAACGCCATGGTTTTTTTGCGGTCTGGCGGAGCTTCAATGTCCATCTTTGGTTCCAAATCGTTGGGCAGGCTGGCGCTGGATTAAAGCCGAATTTACCAGAAAATCTTCAATTCATGATAATCATACTTAAGTTTCCTGACCGTTGGAATGGTGTTTCCCCCGTTACGATTTTCGCCGCAACCGCAAGGAGACCGGGCTAGGCGCAGTAGACCCCGCCATTGATGTCTATGGTCTCGCCGGTGATGAAACCGTCGTATTCGGAAGCCAGGAAGACGATGGGCCGGGCGATGTCGTAGACGTCTCCGGCGCGTCCCAGCGGAATTCCCTTTATGGTCTCGTCGGCGGATTCCTTGGTCGTGTGGGTGTTGTGGAACCGCGTGCCGAGAATAAGCCCCGGCGCCACCGCGTTGACGCGAATACCCCTGGGGCCGAGTTCATTGGACAGCGCGCGGGTAAACGTCAAAATTGCGCCCTTGGTCAGGGAATAGACCAGCGATCCCGGATGACCGCCTTTTCTGCCGGCCAGCGACGACAGGTTCACGACCGAGGCTCCGCCCGCCTTGGCCAGATGGGGCGCGGCTTCGCGAGTAACCAGCATCATTGAGGTCATGTTGATGTCGATGACTTTTTGCCAGAGAGCCATGTCCAGATCGTCGAGAAGCCTGCGCTCGACCAATCCCCCCACATTATTCACCAAAACATCCAGACCGCCCAGGAAAGAGGTTGATTGTTTAACCATCGCGACAGCGGCGTTTTCGTCCGTCAGGTCGGCCTGAAAATAGGATGCCTTGCGACCGAGTTTTTCAGCCAGAGCCACCAGTTCCTTCGGCCCTTCATCGCCCAAGAAGTAGTGGATGGCGATGTCGCACCCGGCTTCGAGCAGACCTTCGGCGGCGGCCTTGCCGATCCCCTGTTCCGCGCCCGTGACCAGAGCCCGTTTTCCTACAAGTGATCCCATTGTCAGCTCCCCTTAGATGCGATGGGCCAACATAGTCCAGTCTTTGGAAGTATGGTAGGTTGGCCTTTCGGCCCGCGACATCTGGGAGAAAAAATGAAACGTCTTTGCCGTGCATCCCATTCCCGTTTTGCCCATGCTTCGCTGATAGTCTCGACCGCAGCGCTTTGTGGGGCTTTGATGATCGCCTCGTCCGCGTTTGGGGCGGGCCCCAATTACAGGATTGTGGATACGAACCAGACCAAATGCTACGGCACCGGCAGCAGCGGCAAAATGCGGTCCTGCCCAGATGTCGGCGACAAGCTTTTCGGTCAGGATGGGAATTACGTGGTCAACCCGCCGCGTTATCAGGACAACGGCGACGATACGGTGAGCGATCTCGTCACCGGTTTGATGTGGCAAAAGGGTTTTACGCGCGACGTGCCATTCAATCAGGCGCCCGAGTATGCGCGCAAAGCCAACACCGGCGGACATAACGATTGGCGCGTGCCCAGCGTCAAGGAGCTTTATTCGCTGATTGATTTCAGCGGTCATCAAGGGAGTGGCAATCCGTCATCAAGCAGCCCTCCGAGGGATGCCGTTCCCTTCATCGACACCAAAGCCTTCGCCTTCGAATTCCCGACCAGTGGCCGCTATATCGATGCCCAATACGTCACAACTTCGGCGTATCGCGGCGTTGCCATGGGCAATCAGGCGTTTTTCGGGGTCAATCTGGCCGATGGCCGGATCAAGGGCTATCCGCAGAACGGCAATCCGAAGAGAAGCGGATGGTACGCCCGCTTTGTGCGCGGCAATCCCGATTACGGCCGCAACGCCTTTCGCGACAAGGGTAACGGTACCATCAGCGACACCGCCACCGGCCTGACATGGACGCAGGGCGACAGCGGCGATCGGGGCTTTTCCGGCAAGCTCGGCAAGACCCATTATCAGGACGGCCGCATGGACTGGCCGGAGGCACTTAATTTCTGCGAAAATCTCGATTTCGGGGGCGGCAACGACTGGCGTCTGCCCAACGCCAAGGAATTGCACAGCATCCTCGATTATTCGCGTTCGCCGCAATCGACCCGCACGGCGGCGCTCGACCCTATTTTCGGCGTCACCGCCATCACCGATGAGAAGAAGCAGCCGAACTTCCCCGGCTACTGGAGTTCAACCACCCTGTTGGTGGGCCGCACTCCCGGATCGGACGCCGTGGTCGTCTACTTCGGCGAAGCCCTGGGCGCACCGTCCCAAATGCCGCCATCTATGGGCGGGCAAAGCGGTGGCGGCAATCAACAGGGGCAACGGCAGGGCCGAGGCATGAGAATGCCGCCCCCGCATATGCAGGGCCAGGGATTCCGACCCGGAATGCAGCAAGGTCAAGGCATGAGAATGCCGCCCCCGCATATGCAGGGCCAGGGATTCCGAACCGGAATGCAGCAACAAGGCCAGGGCATGGGCCGTCAAGGCATGCAGGGTGGAAGGCAAACGCAGGGTGGCAGCGGCAGTCAGGGCGGCGGCACCATCATGGATGTCCACGGCGCGGGAGCGCAGCGTAGCGACCCCAAAATTGGTAACGCAAGCGAATACCCCTCATGGGGCCACGGGCCGCAGGGCGACGTCCGGCGCGTCTACAATCATGTTCGCTGCGTGCGCACGGCTGGATAGGCCCGAAGCGCGCCACACAATGATCTCATTCGCGCGAGTGGACTGTTTACGGCCAGCTTAGAGGGCAACCGCCGGCAGGTACAATTGTACCGTCGTTCCCTTGCCGGGTTCACTGTCGATGGTGGAAAGTCCCCCCGACTGCGTGGTGAAGCCATAGACCATGCTTAACCCAAGGCCGATGCCATGGCCGACGTCGCGAGTGGTGAAGAAAGGCTCGAAGGCCCGTTCGACAATCTCCGGCGACATGCCGCAGCCGGTATCGGAAAAAGAAACAACCGCATACTTGCCGATGGGCAGTTCGCCGTCTTCATGGGGTATCGCTTCGCGCAAATCGACGTTGGCGGTCTCGATAGTTACCTCGCCCCCCTTGGGCATGGCGGAGCGGGCGTTGAAAGCAAGATTGAGGATGGCGGTTTCAAAGCTGCCGGGATCAATTTTTGCCGTCACAAGGTCATCGGCTAACGTCGTCGCAAGGGTAATGGCCTTGCCAAGCGTCCCCTGCAACAGAGGGGAAAAATCCGATATTAGATCATTGGGGTTGACGACGCTCGGCGAGAGAATCTGTTTTCGTGAAAACGACAGGAGTTGCTGCGTCAGTTTGCCGCCGCGAATGCTTGCGGCGAGGGCCCTGTCCAGCAATTTTGTGGTCCCGCCATCGTCCTCATGAATATCGCGAACCATCTGGATGTTTCCCATGATCGCCTGAAGGAGGTTGTTGAATTCATGAGCAACGCCGTCTGTCAATTGGCCGACGGCTTCCATCTTTTGTGCCTGCCGAAGCTGGTTCTCCATATGCTTGCGCTCGGTGATGTCCTGGGCCGTTCCGCTAATTCCCGCCAGAACGCCGCCCTCTCCGGACACATGCTCCGCCACCGTATGAATCCAGACGATCTTACCGTCTACGGGTCGGACCACCCGGTATTCAATATCGTAGGGCGCCCGTTCGTTGAGCGTCCTCTCGATGGACTTGCCAACCATTTCCTGGTCGCCCGGGTGGACCAGTTTAAGAAAGTTTTCGGTCACGTTCTCAATCGATTCTTCTTCCAAACCAAGTAACCGATTGAATTCATGTGAACAATCCAGGATATCTCTCTCGACATCCCACGTCCAATAACCGAGATCGGCAATGCGGACCGCCGCTTTCAACTTTTCTTCCGCGCGCTTGCATTCGGTGACGTCGCGAGCGAGCGCGACAATGAGTTTGCGGTTGTCGAGTTCGACAACCCGCGCCCTGATTTCAACCGGGAAGGTGGTGCCGTCTTTCCGCCGATGGGTAACTTCGGTATTTACCGGAGCATCGTCACCCATCTTCTTAAGAAATTCCTCCCGCATCTCCTTCGAAAATGTTGGATTGATGTCCTGTGCGAAAAGTGAAAGAAACTCTTCGCGTGAATATCCATAGGATTCACAGGCCTGATTGTTGACATCAACAAACTGCCCGGTCGAGAATTCACTTAGAAGAATCGCGTCGCCAGCTTGTTCAACCAATGACCGGTAGCGAGTTTCGCTTTCCTTCAAGCGGCGCTCAGCTTGTTCTTTTTGCTCAATTTCACGGCGCAGATATTCGGTTTTTTTCCATACCTGGACACGCAGGTAAAAAACCGAACCCCACCCCCCGACAAAAGCGATGGCGCCTAAAATGCTTACCAGGGCCGGGATTAACCATTCCGGAATCCCTCCCGTCTGACCGATGTTTCCAAACGTCGCCTCGACCGCCCTTTGGTACGGCGACTCGGGATATTGATTCCATCGCTGCAGATACTCGTCGATGGTGGAAAGCAACACCGCATTGCCGCCGGCAGGGGTCGCAAACCGCAGGCCGACCGGACTGAACATGATCGAACTGCGGTCAATAGGAAGCCCGGATTCATGGGAGTAGCCATAGATATTGTTAACCACACCGCCATCGACACTCCCCTCGCCGACCAGGCGAAAGACCTCGTCGAAAGACGCAACGGGCCGGATGCGGCAATTAATGGAAAACTCGCGGCACAGCGCGCTGAATTTTTGCCCGCTGATACCGCCCTTGAGCACCGCTATCGATTTGTCATCGAGGTCCAGAAAGGTCTGCACATCGGATCCCTTTGGCAGATATATCTGACCCCAGATAGACAGCACGTTCCGGGAAGTAAAATCAAACTGCTGATCACGCTCTTTGGTGTAGGCGATGCTGGTCATCAGGTCGACGGAGCCGTCGCGAAGGCGCTCCAGTCCCTCTGCCCACGTCCCGGGCACGAATTCCAGCGTCCATCCCTCGCGCTCGGCGATGGCGTTTATCACATCGACGTAGAGACCGCGCGGCGTCCCGGTCTGGTCCCAATAGACAGTGGGTTTATTCTGGAGAATCCCGACCCGAACCGTCTGCTCGGCGCCTCCTGCGGAGGAGAGGCTTCCCCCGAGCAAGACCAACCCCGCCACCATCGCAGCCGCGACAGAACGGACCCATGCCGTACTGACCCAATATCGGTAGAACCGCAAGAGCACCTCGCATTTGCGCGCATCAGACACCGCGCCGCGTGAAATTAAAGGACATTTCCTAACAAACCCTCAAGATGCGATCCCCTGAGACGGTGAATAATTGGCGATTGCGGACGATGACCGCACGGTCTGGCATAACCGATATCTGGCAAAACCAATAACTGCGGTCGGGCTTGACGCTGCGCGGGTGCGGCTGCATTCTTCGGGTTGGCCGGGGAGACGGGCGAGCATTGCCCTGAACACGCTCATCTATTTGATTAAAAAACAGTGGTAATGACTTGAAATGTATTTGCTTATCGATAACTACGATAGCTTTACCTACAATCTTCTGCATTATCTCGGGGAACTGGGAGCGGAGGTTGAGGTGCGGCGAAATGATGCGATTGCTCCGGCTGAGGCCTTGGCCATGGGTGCGCAAGGCATTGTCATATCGCCGGGGCCTTGCGATCCGGACCGGGCTGGCATCTGCCTGGATCTGATTGGTGAAGCCAAGGGCAAGGTTCCGATTTTTGGCGTTTGCCTGGGCTTTCAGAGCATCGGACAGCATTTCGGCGGAACGGTACAGCGCGCACCGGTTCCCATGCACGGAAAATTGAGCCAGATCAACCATCGCGGAAAGGGTATTTTCGAGGGCATCCCATCCCCCTTCCCCGCCACCCGTTATCATTCGCTGATGGTCGGCCGCGAAGGATTTCCCGATTGCCTGGAGATCACCGCCGAGAGCGAAGATGGTGTCATTCAGGGGCTGGCCCACAAGACGATGCCCATTTTCGGCGTTCAGTTCCACCCCGAGAGCATCGCATCGGAAAACGGCCACAAAATTCTCGAGAATTTCCTCAACCTGTCAAAAACCTGGAGGGCCGCCGCATGAAAACCCTGCTTGCCAAAGTCGCGGACGGCAATTCGCTGAGCGAAACCGAGGCAGAACGCGCGTTCGACATCATCATGTCGGGCGACGCCACGCCGTCGCAGATCGGCGCTTTCCTGATGGCCCTTCGGGTGCGGGGCGAAACGGTCGAGGAAATCACCGGCGCGGTGCGCACCATGCGCGCCAAGGCCCTGATGATCGAAGCGCCCGCCGGCGCCATGGATGTCGTCGGCACCGGCGGCGACGCCAAGGGCACGTTTAACATTTCAACGGCGGCAGCTTTCGTGGTGGCCGGAGCGGGCGTCCCGGTGGCCAAGCACGGCAACCGGGCGGTATCGTCCCAATCGGGCGCGGCGGACGTTCTCATGGCGCTGGGCGTCAATCTGGATGCCGACATGGCCCTGGTCGAGCGGGCCGTGTATGAAGCCGGAATTTGCTTTCTCATGGCCCCGCGCCATCACAGCGCCATGCGCCACGTTATGAGCGCGCGCGGCGAAATGGGCGTGCGCACCATTTTTAATATCCTGGGGCCGCTGTCCAATCCGGCGGGCGTGAAACGCCAGTTTACCGGCGCGTTCGACCGCAAATGGATCGAACCCATGGCCCGCACGCTCTTGAATTTGGGAAGCGAAGCCGCCTGGGTCGTGCACGGGGCCGACGGCATGGACGAATTGAGTACGACGGGGCCGACTTACGTGGCCGAAATCAAGGACGGCGACGTCCGGACCTTCGAGGTCACGCCCGCCGATGCGGGCCTGACGACGGCCACACTTGAAGACCTGAACGGCGGCGACGCCCAAGCCAACGCGGCGGCCATGCATGGCGTGCTGGGTGGCGAAAGCGGCGCGCTGCGCGATGTGGTGGTCTTTAATTCGGCGGCATCGCTCATTGTCGCCGGAAAAGCATCCGACCTAAAGGAAGGGGCGGCATTGGCGGCGAATTCCATTGATTCGGGGCGGGCCGCGGCGGCGCTGGACAATCTGGTGGCCATCACCAATGAGAACGGTGCCAAAGAGAACGGCATATGAGCGACGTTCTAACGCGCATCTGCGACGACAAACGCGCCCACATCGCCCGCATGAAGGCCGAGCGGCCCATGGGTGCCGTGGTTCAGGCCGCCAAGCAAGCCCGCCCGGTGCGGAGGTTCGCCGAAAAGGTGGCCGGAGCCGTCGCCAATGGCGGATACCCGCTGATCGCCGAAATCAAGAAAGCCTCGCCGTCCAAAGGATTGATCCGGGCGGATTTCGACCCTGCCGGGTTGGCCCGTGCCTATGAAGCGGGCGGTGCGTCCTGCCTGTCCGTTCTGACCGATGCGCCTTATTTTCAGGGGGCCGACGAATTTCTGGTTCAGGCGCGCAAGGCCTGTGGGTTGCCGGTGCTGCGCAAGGATTTCATGTTGGAGCCCTATCAGGTGGTCGAGGCGCGGGCTTTGGGCGCCGATTGCATTCTGATCATCATGGCCGCCATCGGCGACGGACAGGCGGCGGAACTGGCGGCGGCGGCGTCCGAATACGGCATGGATGCGCTGATCGAAGTTCATGATGAATCAGAATTGGACCGCGCGTTGGACGTCGATGGACGACTGCTCGGTGTCAACAACCGCAATCTGAAAACCCTGGATATCGACCTGGCGACCACGGAACGGTTGGCGGCGCACGTGCCGGACGACCGAATTCTCGTTTGCGAAAGCGGGATTCACCAAACAGCGGATCTGGAGCGCATGGGCAAAGTTGGGGCAAAATGCTTTCTGGTCGGAGAATCGCTAATGCGCCAGAACGATGTTGAAGCGGCCACCCGCGCGCTGCTGGGAGAACAAGATGGCTGAATTCACCCATTTCGACGGCGAAGGAAACGCCCGCATGGTCGATGTTTCGGCCAAGGCCACCACCGAACGCACGGCAACGGCCAAGGGCTCGGTCCTGATGGAAGCCGCGACCATGGACCTGATCACGCAAGGGGGCGTAAAGAAAGGCGACGTACTTTCGGTTGCCCAACTGGCCGGAATCATGGGGGCCAAGAGAACCGCCGATCTGATCCCGCTGTGCCATCCTCTGCCGCTGGATGCGGTGAAACTGGAGCTGAGTTGCGATACCGGCAGAAACGCCGTCGATATCACGGCAACCTGCCGCATGCAGGGCCGCACCGGGGTTGAGATGGAGGCTCTAACGGCTGTTTCCGTCGCCGCGTTGACAGTCTATGACATGTGCAAAGCCGTTGACCGGGGAATGCGCATTGTCGATATCCGCGTCGTTCACAAAGCCGGAGGAAAATCCGGCGTTTTTGAGGCCAAATAGAAAATGATCTCCGTTGCCGAAGCCGTTGCCGCTATTTCTTCCGGATTCACCCCCCTTTCGACCGAACGCATCGGGTTGACCGACGCCCTCGGGCGTGTGTTGGCCGAAGACGTGGTTGCGCGCCTGGACAGTCCGTTTGCCGACGTTTCGGCCATGGACGGATATGCCGTGCGCGCCGCTGACGTAGCAAATGTGCCGGCAACGCTGACCCAAATTGGCGAATCCGCCGCCGGTTTGGCATTCCAGGGTTCCATCGGGCCAGGCCAGTGCACCCGCATCTTTACCGGTGCGCCGGTTCCCGAAGGCGCTGACGCCATCGTCATTCAGGAAGATACGACCGCCCGGGACGACGCCATTACCATGAACGAAGCCGCGAAGGCGGGCCGGTGGGTCCGGCGCAAGGGAATGGACTTCGCGCAGGGCGATGTTCTGCTTTCGGCCCGAACGGTGCTGACGGGGCGCCATATCGGGTTGGCGGCGGCCATGAACGTTCCGTGGCTGACCGTTCGACGCAAGCCGCGCGTCGCCATTCTGGCCACAGGCGATGAACTGGTCATGCCCGGTGAAGCCGTGGGCGCAAGCCAGATCATCAGTTCAAACAGCTTGTCGGTCGCGGCCTATGTGCACGAACTGGGCGGTAATCCCATTAATCTGGGTATCGCCCGGGATTCAGAGGATTCGCTTCGCAAAATGCTGACAGGCGCGCAAGGGGCGGACCTTCTGATTACCATCGGCGGGGCCTCGGTGGGGGATCATGATCTGGTTCGCCGGGTTCTCGACGGTGAAGGGTTCGACTTGAACTTCTTCCGCGTCGCCATGCGCCCTGGAAAGCCCTTGATTTTCGGCCAGCTAGGGCGAGTTCCGGTGCTGGGCTTGCCGGGCAACCCGGTTTCAGCGGGCGTGACGGCGGTGATTTTCCTGCGTCCGGCGATGAATATCATGTTGGGAACGGCGCAAGACGAAGGACCGGCCGAAACCGCCCTGCTGGGCTGCGACGTGGCCGCCAACGATCAACGTCAGGACTATCTGCGCGCAACGCTGTCCATTGACGGTAACGGCCAGCGCATTGCCACACCCTTCGATGCTCAGGACAGCGCCATGATGGCGCGCTTTGCTGCGGCCGACTGTCTGGTCATCCGCCCGCCCCACGCCACGCCCGTCAAAGCGGGCGACATGGTGGAGATCATCCCGCTTTGACATAATCCTTGACGTCACGCTGGAACCAAACTAGAACATCTACCAACGTTTGCCGTTTGTTCCATATGTTGTGTGAGGAACTTGGAACGCGGACCATTGGGCGGGAGCCGAACCATGTTGACGAGGAAACAGTACGAACTTTTGGTGTTTATTACCGACACCCTGAAGACCAAGGGCGTGTCGCCATCGTTCGAGGAAATGAAGGATGCGCTGGGCTTGCGCTCGAAGTCGGGTATCCACCGACTGATCACGGGGCTGGAGGAACGCGGCTTCATCAGCCATCTGCCCCACCGGGCCCGCGCCCTTGAAGTTTTGCGCCTGCCCGAGAACATGAACGCTTCGGGCAAAGGGGTGCGCGAGACACAAGCCGAATTCGCGCCCAGCGTCATCAAGGGCGACTTCAAGCGTCGCCCCGCCGCCGAAATCCACCCTGCCGCCGACGCGGTCGAATTGCCGCTCTACGGTCAAATCGCCGCTGGCCTGCCCATCGAGGCCGTTTCGGACAACACCAACACCGTCGACGTTCCCGCCTCGCTGCTGGGCAGCGGTGAACACTACGCCCTTCATGTTGACGGCGATTCCATGATCGACGCGGGGATTAACGACGGCGATACGGTCGTGTTGGAACGCTGCGACACGGCGGAGAACGGCACCATTGTCGTGGCCCTGGTGGAAGATACCGAGGTGACCCTGAAACGCCTGCGCAAGCGTGGCGATTCCATTGCCCTTGAGCCCGCCAACCAAAGCTATGAAACCCGCATTTTCGGCCCAGATCAGGTCCAGGTGCAGGGCAAGCTGGTGGGGCTAATTCGTAAATATTAGGTCCGCAAGTACTGGGTCGTTCAATTCGACGCGGATTTAGGCCGCAAGACCCACGGACGGTCGCCGCGGCTGCCGTTGACGCTTTGGACGCGAAAATTTCCGTCGTCCAGCCACATGGCATGAGCGCCCTCGCGCCATAGGTCGAAGCGGTCAATCACGACACCGGCGGATGGGCAGTTATCGCTAACCGGTACCGAGCTGACAAGGGCGTCGGCGTTTCGGCAGTCCTCGCTCAGCGCGCCCTCGCCACGCACCAGAGCCACCACCATCCCGTCGACCCGGTAAATGCAGCCCAGGGTATCGCAGGCCAGCCGTCCGTCCGGGCTTTCCCCTTCGCGCGGCCACGACTTTGCCCCGTTCGCCTGACCGGAGCGACGCAGCCAGATTTCCCTGTCGAAGCGGCCCTTGCGAAGGGTTGAAACGGCCAATTTGCCATCGCCCATGCGCGCCGCCAGCAATTCGCCACGATCGTCGATCAGAATATCGGGGGTGTCGGGGAACCAAAGCGTCGCCAGTCCAAGGGCAATGGGGACCACGCCGAAGTATCGCCACGACTGTCGCCACAGGGCCAGCCACAATCCGCCCAGGGCAACGCTTACAAGCCCCCAGACCGGCATTGCGGGCAGCAGGGTGACCGCGCCGGGCCACGCCGCCACAGTTTCGGCAATGTGGATAACCGCGCCAATTCCCCAGCCCATGGGAACCAACGCCAGTCCTTCCAGACCCAACGGCATCAAGATAAACGCGACCACCGCCCAGGGCATGATCCATAGAGCGGTCAATGGTACCGCGCCCAGGTTTGCGGCCAATCCGAATACGGCGAAACGGTTGAAGTGGTAGACCGCGAAAGGTCCCGTTACGCTGCCCGCAACCAGCGTGCTCAGGGCAACGCCGCCCAGATAGAACAACAATCGGCGGTTCCAGGTGTAGGCGCCGCCACCGGTCCCCCGACCGATATCGCGGAAACGTTCGTAAAAGGCGATCAAACCGGTGACGGCGGCGAAAGAAAGCTGGAAACTGGCACCCAAAAGGCTTTCCGGCTGGATCAGCAATATGAGAAGGGCGGCCCAGGCCACGGTTCGGATGCTCAGGCCGCGGCGGTCGAGCACCACCGCCAGCAACACCAGTCCGACCATCAGAAACGCGCGTTGGGTCGGAATCGTCGCCCCGGCGATCAGGGCGTAAGCCAATGCCCCCACGATGCCCAGCGCGGCCGCCACCTTCTTGATGGGATAACGGAGCGCGACCTGCGGTATCAAAGCGAGGCCCGCACGAATTCCAACGAAAAGGATTCCCGCCACGAGGCCGATATGAAGCCCGGAAATAGCCAGAAGGTGGGCCATTCCCGAGTCCCGCATGGCCGCCAGAACCTTCTGCGGAATAGCGCCCCGTTCGCCGGTCATCAGCGCACGGGCCAGGGTTCCGTCGACCCCGCCTAAACCGGCCATGACCCTTTCTCCAATGGCCAAGCGCGCATCGGCAAGGAACAACAGGAAATCCGGTTCCTCCGAAGACGCAATCACCTTTGGCGGGCCGTAGGCAAAACCGACCGCGCCCAGCCCTCTGAAGAACGATTGACGCTGAAAATCGAAGGCTCCGGGCGCGACCGGCGGCGGTGGCGCGGACAAACCGGCACGAACCTGGATGCGATCACCGGGACGCAACTCCGGCCCCCGCGCCGAAATCCGGATGCGCGCCTTTTCGGGCGTCCGTTCAGGGGCGATCCGGCTGATGTGAATTTCATCCAGCAAGATGCGGCGGCCCTTGCCGTTGGGTTCGACGAAAATAACGCGACCTTCGACGGTCGCAGACCGAAGACGCTTTTCCAGAACCGGCGCCGCCACGTCGTCGGTGCGAAATTGGGCTACGCAAAACCCCAGGGCTACCGCCACAAGCGCGAAGAAGATCAGGCGCGCGCCGATCCGCTCGCGAAACAGAACCGCGAAAATAACGATCATCCCCAGGACTGCGGGCCCCAACCAACCGGCCGGTTCAACCGGAAGCGCAAAATAGCCGCCGATACCGACGCCCAGAAAGACCGGCAGCCAAAGCACCCAGCGCTCGCGCTCGGCGGCGAACAGGTTCCCAAGGATCGTTTGTCGGATATCTGTCTCGTTCATTCCTTCAAAGCACCCAATGAATGTGCTACATCTCCGCCGCCCTTTTAACCACAGTAGCAAATGAGCCCATGACCGTCGTCACCAGATTCGCCCCCTCACCCACCGGCTTCCTTCATCTTGGCGGCGCGCACACCGCGCTGTTCAATTGGCTGTACGCCCGTCACCACGGCGGCAAGTTCCTTTTGCGGGTGGAAGATACCGATCGGGCGCGATCCACGGATGAGGCGGTCGACGCCATTCTGGACGGCCTGAAATGGCTGGGTCTGGACTGGGACGGCGATGTCATATCGCAGTTCTCAAGGGTCGAGCGCCATGCCGAGGTGGCCGAACAACTGGTTGCGGCGGGTGCCGCCTATCGCTGCTATTGCACGCCCGAAGAACTGACTGAGATGCGCGAAAAAGCGAAGGCCGAAGGCCGCCCCATGCGCTACGACGGCCGGTGGCGCGACCGTGACCCTTCGGAAGCGCCCGCTGGGGTCAAGCCCACCATTCGTCTGAAAGCGCCGCACGAAGGCGAAACGGTCATCGACGACCTTATCCAGGGCACGGTTCGCGTTGCCAACGACCAGATGGACGACATGGTCCTTCTGCGCGGTGACGGTACGCCCACCTACATGCTGGCCGTGGTGGTCGATGACCACGATATGGAAGTAACGCACGCCCTGCGCGGCGACGATCACCTGACCAACGCCTTCCGCCAAACGCAGATTTACGACGCGCTTGGATGGACCCCGCCGATCTTTGCCCATATGCCGCTTTTGCATGGTCCCGACGGCAAAAAGCTTTCCAAACGTCATGGCGCGGTTGCCGTTCACCTGTACCGCGACATGGGATTCCTGCCCGAAGCCATGCGGAACTACCTGCTGCGCCTTAGCTGGGGTCACGGCGACGACGAAATTATCAGCGACGAACAAGCCATTGAATGGTTCGACTTCGTTGATGTGGTCCGTTCCCCGGCGCGCTTCGATCTGGCCAAACTCAACAATCTCAGCGGCCACTATATTCGCCAGGCGGACGATAAACGTCTTACCGATCTGATCATGCCCGGCGTGACGGAAACACTCGAAGGCAACGTCGCAAGCGAAGCCGAGGCGCGAATTCACGCCGGAATGCCGAATTTGAAGGAACGCGCGAAGACCCTGATAGAGCTTGCCGAGAGCGCTGTATTCTATGCACGCATGCGCCCCATGTCCCTGACGCCGAAGGCGGAAAAAATTCTGGACGAGACAGCAAGAGAGAATCTGGTTAAACTACGCGATGAATATGCTTCGCATTCGGAGTGGAAATCGGAAGAGCTGGAGAACGTTGCAAGAAACTTCGCGGAACGCGAGGAATTGAAACTAGGGAAGGTTGCGCAACCCATTCGGGCGGCGCTTACCGGAACCAACGTTTCACCGCCGATTTTCGCCGTAATGGAAGTGCTGGGACAGGGGGAAACGCTGGCACGATTGGACGATGTCTTGGGTTAATAATAGACCGCTAGCCATTGAACCTCGGCCCCCAACCAACCAGATAATCAGCATATTCGGGTCGTTCGGCCCGCGAGTATGGTTGGAAAATTCAAATCATTGATGAGGGGGAAATAATATGAGCGCCGACAAATCATCCACCAAAACGCTAACCCTGACGGACAACGAATCCGGGCAAAGCATGGAACTTCCGGTCTATAGCGGAACAATCGGGCCTGATGTCGTTGACGTCCGCAAGCTGTACAGCGAACTTGGCTACTTCACCTACGATCCCGGCTACGGATCGACGGGAAGCTGCTCGTCTACGATCACGTATATTGACGGCGAAGAGGGAATTCTTCAGTACCGCGGATATCCCATTCAGCAACTTGCCGAAAGCTCCAATTTCCTTGAGGTCGCATACCTGATCCTGTGGGGCGAATTGCCGACCCAGGCGGAGTACGACAAGTTTCAGTATTCGATTTCGCACCACACGCTGCTGAACGAACAGATCATCACGTTTTTCCGGGGTTTCCGACGAGATTCGCACCCCATGGCCGTTATGTGCGGCGTCGTCGGGGCGTTGTCGGCCTTTTATCACGATCACCTGGACATGTCCGATCCCGAAGACCGACGGATCGCATCCTACAGGTTGATTTCGAAGATGCCGACGATTGCGGCCCACGCCTACAAATATTCGCAAGGCCAGCCGTTCGTTTACCCAAAGAACGATTACGGATACACCGAAAACCTTCTGCACATGACCTTCGCAACGCCTTGCGAGGATTACAAAGTCAGCAAGGTCCAGGCCAAGGCGCTGGATCGCCTGTTCCTGCTTCATGCGGATCACGAACAGAACGCGTCGACCTCGACCGTGCGTCTGGCCGGTTCCAGCGGGGCCAATCCGTTTGCCTGCATTGCGGCGGGTGTTGCTTCGTTGTGGGGTCCGGCGCATGGCGGCGCCAATGAAGCGGTTCTCACGATGCTTAACGAGATCGGGACCAAGGACCACATCCCCGAATACATCAAGAGGGCCAAGGATCATGACGATCCGTTCCGCCTGATGGGCTTCGGCCACCGGGTCTACAAGAACTACGATCCGAGGGCCAAAATCATCCAGGAATCCTGCTATGAGGTGCTGGATGAATTGGGAATGCATGACGATCCGCTTCTGCAGTTGGCCATGGAGCTGGAACGCATCGCGCTTGAGGACGAGTACTTCATCAGCCACAAGCTCTATCCCAATGTCGATTTCTATTCGGGCATCATTTACCGGGCCATGGGTTTCCCGCCGTCCATGTTCACCGCGCTGTTCGCCACTGCGCGCACGGTTGGCTGGATTGCCCAGTGGGGCGAAATGCTGACGGATCCGGAAGCCAGGATCGGTCGTCCGCGCCAATTGTTCACCGGTGCTGCGGAGCGCAACTACACACCGATCAACAAACGCTGATCCTTTTTCAGGGTATTTTGCGACGCGGCGCGGGGGTTATTTCCCGCGCCGTATCGTTTTCAAGACGGCCTCTGCGGCGCGATGACTGGGCGATGGGCCGCCCGCTCCGAGTTTCTCCAGTGCCCCTGTGACTGCCGATATTTGCGCCGTACGGGCGTCGTCGTCGGCAAGAAGGGCTTCAAGAGCCTCAGCGATGGTGTCAGCCCGGCAATTCTCCTGTAAAAACTCCGGCACGGCTTCGCGTTCCAGCACGATATTGACGAGACTGGCGAAGCGTACACGGACCAGTCTGCGCGCCAGCCACGCCGTTATCGGGCTCGTTTTGTAGGCAATGACCGTCGGCAGGCCCGCCAGGGCCAATTCCAGAGACACCGTGCCCGAGGCCGCCAAGGCCACGTCGGCCGCCGCGAAAGCGTCGAACTTCGCGGCCTCTCCGGTAACGGTTTCAACCGGAACCGGCCAGTTTTCAACGGTGCGCAAAACCTCGTCCGCGACCGTTGGAGCAAGGGGAACGACGGCCCGGAGACCCGGCCTTACGGCGGCGAGTTTGCGCAAGGTTTCTTCAAACACCGGAAGCAGACGCGACGTTTCGCCATGACGGCTACCGGGAAGCACACAGACGAGCGGTGTGTCCGGCGCGATGTTCCTTTGCCGGCGAAAAGCAGCGCCGTCCCCGGCGGCTGCTCCGCTTTCGACGACGGAATGTCCGACGAAACTGCACGAAAGGCCCTCGCGTTCAAAATACGGCGGCTCGAACGGAAACAACGCCAACAGATGATCGAGAAAACCCGCGATTTTTCGGGCCCGCCCGGGACGCCAGGCCCATACGGTGGGCGCGACAAAATGAATAAGCGGTATCCCTTGCCCGCGCAGCCGTTTGGCCAGACGAAAGCTGAAATCCGGCGAGTCCACGGTTACGAGCGCCGACGGCTTCAGACTGCGAATCGCGCGTTCCGTCTGTTTTAGACGTTTGATCAACCGTGGCAGCCGCGGCAGCACTTCGGCCAGCCCCATGACGGAGAGATCCTCCATGGGAAACAGGCTCTCAAGCCCCTGTTCGGCCATTTTCGCACCGCCGACCCCGGCAAAGCGCACGGCGCCGCCGGTCTGCTCCTGTAGCGACGACATAAGGCGCGATGCCAAGGCGTCGCCCGAGGCTTCGCCGGCAACGAGAAAGACAAGAAGATCGGAATTCAATTCGGTGGGGGTCATTTTATGCTATTCCCCGCCTACATGAACGCCGATGACAAATAACCCCCTGGCGTTGGCATCGGCAACGACCTCATTTCGGTCGACAACGAAAGCGCCACCCGATTCAACAGCTATTCCGCACAAGCCCGCCCGCTGCGCCCCATCGAGCGTTTCAATCCCGATGGTCGGCAAATCGGCCCGGCGTTCCTGCCCCGGTTTGGCCACCTTTACCAGAACTCCGGAAGATGTGGAGGGGCGGGAGTGCGCACACTCGGCCAACATGGCGTCCGTTCCCGCCGATGTTTCCCGGGCGACAACCACACCGCCCCTGACGACAACCCCCTGCCCCACGTCTTTTGCCCCC
>Ga0233431_1001870_pt1 | contig 33018 bp, 41 predicted proteins | sample SI_118_April2016_FD_179867 | JGI IMG/M metagenome (GOLD analysis project Ga0233431, IMG submission 179867) | Seawater microbial communities from Saanich Inlet, British Columbia, Canada - SI_118_April2016_200_MG | ecosystem: Environmental > Aquatic > Marine > Inlet | place: Canada: British...
AGGGGTTACTTGTACGGCTTCACAAAGAAAAAAGGATCATTGGAAATCACAATTAAAAGAAATTAATCAGTTAGGTATCACAGAAATCTCTTTATTTCCCACTACATTAAATCGGAAAGATAGAAAAGAGTTATATTCTTTATTGGAATAATCTTGTGTAAAGAAAATTAAATTGGTACATTTACGTGAAGAGGATTTTGACAAAAAAGAAATCGAATACTTGTTTAATAGATTTGGTTGTAGATTATTTAATTGTCATGAAAACGGATTAGATAAATTGTATAAAAAATTTCCACAATATAGGAAAAATATTCTATTAGAATTAAATTATGATAATAAAATTGAAAATAAACATGAACCTTACGATGTAGGTGGTTTTTGTATTGATCTTGCCCATCTAGAAGCCGCCAAAGAACGGAGTAGTGTTGAGTATGATTACGTTTTGAAACATTTAAAGAATACTAAATTTAAAGCTAACCATCTAAATGGATATAGTAAAAAAAGGAAGTGTGATTTACATTTTATCAAAGACTTAAGAAGTTTTGATTTCCTGAAAGATTTACCTCAAGAAGTTTTTAGTAATGTTATTGGCATGGAAATGGAAAATACTATTAAGAAACAGTTAGAATTTAAGAAACATATTGTTAATATGTTAAATAAAAAATTTGGTTTATGAATCTACGATTAATTGTAATTCAAAATTTGAAACATTTTCTTCCAAAATCTTTGCAATTGCCTGATAAATTTTTGCTGAGTTTTTAACATTAATATCTTTAATCGTTTGTTCTAATTTCTTCACTGGTTCTCTACTTAAAAGTCCAGCAATTCCATAATAAAAGTTTGACTCATCTGAAGTTGCGAATTCTCTTTCAAAAGATTCCAAAACCTCATCAGAAAATCTAGATGGTTCAGAAAGAAAATATTCTGCTAAATTTAACAAATTTGCTGGTTTAATAATCTCAGAAGAGATTTCGTTTACTTCTTGTTCTCTGTTAAACATGATTAAATCAATAACATTAATGTATAATGATTTTTTAAGATAAAGATTATTAGTATCTTCTAAAATAGAATTGAGTTCTTTAATTGATTTTTTTTTAATTACTGTATTTAAATCTATTTTACGAAAATATTCTATTGGATTTTTTGGTATCTCACAATTGTAGATTAATGTTACTTTTCCCCCAAAACTTAATCCCGCTGCAGGAGATTCAAAACAATGAGTGTGCCAGTATTCTAATTCATTTATTTGGTATACTTCTCCAGGATAAATTATTTCTAAACATTCTTTCCAAGAACACCTTATCGGATCATTTTTTAAAACCTTTAACATAATTAATCAAATTTGAAGAGTATTTTTTAAATTTTGTCATTTTTCTCACCATAATTTATTTAAACTCGGACAGATTTTCTTTGGATATGGATTTTAAACAAGAACTGGTACATATGTTAGTTAAGGAAACTAAACTGGACGAAAATGAAATAAATACTTTAATTTCTGTACCGCCAGATCAAAAGTTGGGCGATTATGCTTTTCCTTGTTTCAAGTTAGGTAAAAATGCTAAAGAAGAAGCAGAAAAATTGAAGGAAAAAATAACTTTACCAAAAATTTTTTCTAAGGTTGAAGTTGCTGGCCCTTACTTAAATTTCTATGTTAATACCTCTATTTTTAGTGAAGAAACTTTAACAAAAATTAATAATAATTACGGTCAACAAAATTTAGGTAACGGAAAAACTATTACTATTGATTTCTCTGCTCCAAACATTGCTAAACCGTTTGGTATTGGACATTTACGTAGTACTGTAATTGGAAATTGTCTTTACAAAGTTCATCATGCTTTAGGTTACAAAGTTATTGGTGTTAACCATCTTGGAGATTGGGGTACACAGTTCGGGAAATTAGTTACTGCATACAAAAAATGGGGAGATGAAAAAGAATTAGAACAAAATCCAATTAAATACTTGTTAAAACTGTACGTTAAATTTCATGAAGAAGCGGAGAAAGACGAATCTTTAATTGAAGAAGGACGTACAGAATTTAAAAACCTAGAGGAAGGAGATAAAGAAGCTACTGCTTTATGGGAAACTTTCAAAGAATTATCTTTACAAGAGTTTAAACGGGTCTATAAAATTTTAGATGTAGAATTTGATTCTTATAATGGTGAAGCATTTTATAATAAGATGCTTAATGAAACTATTGAAAGAGTTAAGAAAAATATCAAGACAGAAATGTCTGATGGTGCATTAATTGTAGATTTAGAGAAAGATAAAATGACTCCTTTAATGCTTCTAAAATCTAACGGAACAACAACTTATCATACTCGAGATTTAGCAGCCGCATTTTACAGATTGAAAGAGTATACTCCTGAAAAATTGGTTTATGTGGTTGGACAAGATCAAAAGTTACATTTCCGACAACTGTTTAAAGTATTAGAAATGATGAATTTAGAAGAAGGAAAATTTGTGCATGTAGATTTTGGTATGATTAAATTTCCTGAAGGAAAAATGTCTACAAGGAAAGGTAATATCATTTTCTTAGAAGAAGTTTTAGATAAAGCGATTTTTTTAGCAGAAAAAATCATTGATGAAAAAAATCCTAATTTAAAAAATAAAAAAGAAACTGCTAAAGATGTTGGGGTTGGCGCAATAATTTTTGCTGATTTAAGTAACGATAGGATCAGAAATATTAATTTTGATTGGGACAGAATGTTAAGTTTTGAAGGTGAAACTGCCCCATACATTCAATATACTCACGCAAGAGCATGTTCTATACTTAGAAAAGTTAAGAAAGAGTTCGGGAAGGGTGTATCTCCAAAAGTTAATTTTGATGCAATTAATCTTAGAGAAGAGTTGATCCTAGTAAGATCTCTTTATAATTTTCAAGAAGTATTAGTAAGGGTTGCAGAAACATACAAACCACACCATCTAGCAAATTATTTAATCTCATTAGCACAAGCATTTAACGAGTTTTACCATAAATGTCCAGTAATTTCTGAAATGGAACAACAAATGAAATCCCGTTTATTGCTGGTAGATTGTGTTAGGCAAGTGCTTGAGAATGGGTTAGGTCTATTAGGTATTAAAGCACCTCAAGAGATGTAATCTATGTTCTTAGGTTAAGAAATACTTATATAATTCTTTTAATTGTTTAATCATATGGCATTAGAAGTAAAAATTGAGGAAACTGAAAGAGGATTTTTGTTTAAGGACCCTACTACCCAAATAGAAGTTGTTAAACAAGGTAGTGATTATAACCTGATTTGGACTGATGAAAGAAATGAAACTTCGATACGTCCACTTGAAGTTTCTAGTCTTAAAAAAGCATATAACGCATTTGTAATAGAAATTTATGATTATTGGTCAGGTGGTTTAGGAATGTTTTTTCAAATGAATAATCGGGAAAAGATTAAAGAGTTGTTTGCACCTTTAGATGCTAAATATGGGATAGAATAATAATATTGTAATTGTTTATCTTTTAGTTAATTTATTCATTTCTTTATGCATTGCATCTGCCAAACTAGTTATGTCTAAATATAAATCTCCCTTATAAATTTCAAAATTATATCTTTCAAATACTACGCCTTTTGTTTTGAAATATGTGATTAGCATAATAACAGCAATATTCTTTAATTTAACTACTTAAACATATATTCTGGAAACAATGTTCCACAATATTTATATACTACTCTCAAAGAGTCACAATTATGGCATTATACGAAAAATATATTGGAAAAAAATTGGGTGTAATTACTGAAGGAAGGATTTTTTTATTGGATCGGGATAGGCAAGGATCATCAATGCAATTAGAAGGACGTTTAATAGCTGTAGATGAGGATGATTTAACATTTGAAGGTTTAGAAACCGTTAATAAGATTAATATTGTCTCAACCGAAGATACAAGAAGATGTTATGGGAATCCCATTGTATATGGCCCTCACTTTAAAGGTATCGAAGGTGTAGTGCGTATAGATAAAATAGTTTCTATGTATGTAATTGAAGAATAGAAGTTGTTACTTTTTTAATTCTTATTTTTTTTTAATTTCTACTAATCTATAGGTAATATTTATAAAGTAGTGCTCTTTTTAGATAGTATAAACGGATTTGGTTGTTTAAAAATCTAAGATTAAGAGTTTTTTACTATTTCTGTTATTAAATATACTAAGAGAAAGGGAAAAAATACAAATGATTGATTATAAACTTGTAAAATATTGCCGATTGTGTAATGTCAGATTCGTTGTAGAAAGAGGAATGGCTAGAACAATTTATTGTACTAAATGTCAAAAAAAAGTACTTGCTGAAAGAGGAAAAACAAAAGAAAGCTAAGATATCAAATCTTGGTGGAGGAATAAAAATGAAAGGAAGAGTTAAATTCTTCAATGAAATGAAGGGTTTTGGATTCATAGAAGCTGATGATGGAAAAGAATATTTCGTACATCAGAGTGGAGTACAAGAAGGAGTTGCGTTAAAAGATAATGATCCTGTTGAATTTGATGTTGAAGAAGGCGACAGAGGACCAAAAGCAGTTAACGTAAGAAAAGAAGAGTAAATTAATTGAATTTTTTTTATTTTTTTTTATTTTTAAAAAACAATATTTCTATAGGGTAAAATTAGGTAATTATTAATAAAAGAAATTTAAATAGAAAAAAAATTAATCATTAATTTTTAATGCTTTCATGATTTTGTCAAGTTTTTGGTTTATCTCTTCTAATCCTTTATTAGAATCATTAGACCTTGAACCTGAATTATTCCTAAAACAATCATCACAATAAACTGGTTTATTAGATGTTGGTTTAAAAGGTACTTCGCATTTTTGTTTACATGAGTCACAAGTAACAGTAGTTTTTTCTGGTCTGTCATAACCTCTTCCACCAGATCTACCTGAACTTCTTCGAGCAAATCCTCCTTGTTCTCTTCTTCCACCGGATTCTCTTCTCTTAAAAGTTCTTCCTTCTGATCTTCCTGATCCTCTATCTCTAGAGCCTGATTTACGTCTGAATTCTGCCATAATTCCCCAATTTAATGATTGGTTTATAAACTTATTGTAAAGTTTTATTCAATGATCTTATACATAAAAATTTCGTTAGTAATTTTTAGGTCAAAATTTTTAGTATCCCAAAAATATGCTCTTTAAAAAAGTGTCTCAACATACCTCTTTTTTTAGATTGGATTAAGTAATTTTCTCAGATTTTTCGGGATTTTGGTTTAGTGCAGCCACTGAATTAGAAAGATTGTAAAGATTTCTGATGATTGCAAACACAAAAGGATTATTCTCAAACTTAATCACATTTTGTTGTACTTCATTTAATACTTCTTCATTTTCTTTGTAAAACCCTTTTTTGATTAGATTAAAAGTAGTTCCAATCAACTCAATCTCTTTTTTAGTAATTTTAACATTTCTTTCTGCTATATGAAATATCAAATGATTTATTTCAGTTAGATATGAAACAATCTCTGATAAAAATATTTTTTTAGAATCGTTCATGAGATTGCTTAGAATTATTCTCTTAGAGATATTTTTAAATTGAGTTATTTTTTTTGTAGATCGTTTAATTTCAGATAAGTTTTTTTTACCCTCCTTTAATATCATTAAATTGTATTCTAGGAAATTAAATATTTTTAGTAAAAACTTATCTAAACTATCTTCTGAAGGTGTAGCTAACAACTCGAGTATTAGTTTATTCTTATCTTCTTTAGTTACTTCAAACCCTACCAAGAATAATGAACACAATTTTTTACATATTAGTAATTTTGCTTTACTTTTTGAGGTAATTGTTATTCTAGTAGCATTAAGAATATATAATTGATTAAGGATATTTCTGATATGTGTTTCAGAATAATCTGAAACTTCAATATGGAATTCTTTTTTACTTTCTTTTTGGGAAGTACTTAAAATTAGTAATCCTTTAGATTCATTAAGGGTAATCTCATCTCCTGCACTGATATTTTTAGATCTTATCCAATTTTTTGGTAAGGTAATTGTAAATGAATCTTTTTGTGAGATTAATTTTCGTTTCATATTATTCTAATTTTAATCCTTCTTTATAATATTTACGTACGAAACATATGTTTCGTATGGGTCGGATTAATTGGTTTTTACAACAATCCTTACAGCACATACAAAGTTATGTGGAGGAAAATAAAATGGGAATTGAAAATGTTGTAATGCCTAAAGAAGGTTATTATAAGTTTGTTGTAGTGGATACAGAAACTGTTGATGGTAGTGAACCAGTTTTTGTAGCGGGTCCGGGAGGATATCATTCGGATGTTTTAGGTAATTATGAGGCTGGACTTCCAGAAGATACAAAAACAGGTTATGTGCATGGTGGTGGAAGAGTTGATATTTCTGAAAGTAAGATTCACGCTTTTGGATATAGTGTTGGTTTCGGAAAAGCACCACAAATATTGGTAGAGGAACTTCTAAGGGACTATGTAAAAGATAAAAACATTGACGTAGAAGTAAGTATGGGCTCTGGATATTAAGAATTATATGTTTTTTATTTTTTTTAAATTTGACAATGATGGTGTGATACTATATGATCTGAGAAAAAGTGTTTTACATCATGGACGAGAATTATGACTATCTAATTTGATTTGAGCCGGATATACGTTTAGTATTAATAGGTTCTTCTCCATTTAACCACTGATTTCCATAATTTTCATTTAAATTAAAAATAATGAATGTTTTAAAGTTAAAATTATGTTCTTCTTGGAAACCTTTTGCTAAATCGGATATAGATCTATATCCTTTAGTAAGTGGGGTGTTTCCTAAAGCAAAAAATTTGCCCTCAGATTTATATAAAAATACTGCATGATCCATCTCTCTTGCAGGATCTAATTCTAATATCGTTGCTGGATATCCATTATCAGAAAGTAAGGCTGCTGCTGCAATTGCATAACCCAAACATAAAGCTTTTCTATCTGTATGATTAACTTTAAAAGAATCATATCTGCCTTCTCTAAATTGTTGTAAATAATTATCTAGATAATCCTGTGCTTGTTCTGGTGTTTGGACATAACCTATTGCTTCTTGCCAAGTTAATTTACTATAATCTATCGATCTTTTTATTGGTATTTCTATTGGTGTAACAGATTGAATTAAATTTTGGGAGATAGTTTTATAGGTATCACATCCAGGACTAAGTAAGAGAGTTCCAGCTAACGTAACTGCTGTAATCTTTCTTCTAATATTTTTAACTAAATTTTCTAATTCAATCATTTTTAGTTTTAAAATTAGCATATTTTATAAACTTTTAGTGTTTATTATCATTATATAGTAACAACTCATCCAAGTCAACGAAGACACGTTACTTCTAAATTAATTCTAAAAAAAATTTGACGCATATTCATAATTGAAGAAGTACGTAAAAAGAAATATGAGCGCCAGCGCCCGGATTTGAACCGGGATAGGCCGAAGCCAACAAGCTCTCTCGAGACATGTTTTCCAGGCTTGCGCAGTACCAGATTGTGCCACGCTGGCATTAAGGAAACAAAAAACTATCTCAATTTATAAAGTTAATCCTTATTCTTAAACTAGTCGTTACTTCTTTCAAGTAAGAAAAATAACGGAACATTTATTAATATTTGAGATTTTGGAAATCTTAATGGACAAGTGTGATGAATTATATCAAAAATGGAACTTGAGTAAATATTATGGTAAAAAGTCAGTTACTGGATTAAATTTAGCTGCTTTTGTTCTAGAAGGAAATGCTGTTGAAGAAAACCTTGATTTAATTGGAAAAGCATTAAAGGAATTACCCCCTAAACCAATATTGAGGTTATTACCTGAAAAAACAATTGATTATTTATTACAAAGCAATTTTATGATTACTTACAAAAACGGTAATGGTAATGATGGTTATGATGCTAGAAATAATTTTTCTACTGTTAAAAGAATTGATAATATGATTCATGAAATTGGACATGCTTTATGGTACAATTTAATTCCTGCTAATGAAGAAACACAAAAACACGCCACTATAAATGCTATCGCCGAGGATCATCGTTCACTAAATCCTTTAAACGATTCTCTTATACCTACGTTACATCAAGAATATGCAAAACTAGTTGGAGCTTATTCAGGACAATTTTTATTAGAAGATTATCCTAACCAAAGAATGAACAATTTAGAAGAACATTTTGCCAGAAATTTTGATTATTTAATTAAAGGTAAACCTTTGTCAGCTTTACTAAACTCTGTTAATACTATTAATCAATTTTTAGATTTTTATCAAGATTTAGGATTGATTGATGAAAAGTTTAAACAGTTCTATCATCAGTCTATCCAACAATTTTATGGTGATGAAGGAATATTAAAAACTTCCATTGAAGATATGGTTGATGGAGATAGTATCACTGCTGATTTAATTAATAGAATTAATAATATCAAAATCCTTTAAACAGTAACATGCTCTTTTGCATGAACTAATAATTCCGGAAATAATTCTTCCATTTTTTTCATCATCACTAAAGTTTTAGCTTTAACGAACCACTGTTTCATTATTGAAGAAATATTTTCAATCCCCGTTTCCATATCTTGCATATTAATTTTTCTTCTTTTCTTGGTACGCATACTTTCTTTCAATGGTATGTTGGTAGCAATTTCACATACTGATTTTAAGTCTGCTCCTGAAAATCCTTGAGACAATTCAGCTAATTTTGAATAATCTAAATTTTCTGTAGGTCTTTTTTTCATTTGTAATTTTAAAATGTGTTCTTTTGCTTTTAAATCTGGTGGAGGGATAAAAATGGTACTACCAAAACGTCCTTCTCTACGTAATGCTGGATCAATTGACCATGGTTCATTTGTTGCCGCTAACAATAATATCTGTTGATCTTTAGCGCCCATACCATCCATTTCAGTAAGTAGTTGAGCTACCATATTTTTTTCGTGGGCATGACTTTCAGAACGGTCAGCGCCCAATGATTCAAATTCGTCAAAGAAAATTATTGTTGGCTGTGCATCCCTTGCTTGTTGAAACAATTCAGCAATATTTTTTTCTGTTTCACCAACAAATTTACTTTTCAAATCAGAACTTTTAACATGAATAAAATTTACATTTGCTTCATTCGCAGTTGCCATAGCTATCAAACTTTTACCACATCCCGGAGGGCCGTACATTAATATTCCCCCCCCTGCTTGTTTCCCGTAATATTTGAACAGATCAGGATTATTGAACGGTTCAATGATTTTAAAACTTATTTCTTCTTTTAGTTCTTCTAACCCTCCAATATCTTTGAACGTTATTTTATTCTCAGAACGAGATACTAATTTTCCAGGAGGTAAACTTTTTAGTTTTTTAGCTTTAAGAAACATTTTGTTGGCAACTTCTATGTATTCTTTTTCTTTGTTTGGATGATTGTAAGATTGTTGTAAAATAATCTCTGCAGCTTCTAAATAATTTTTGGCAGCTTCTTCTGGTCTAACATTTTCTTGTTTTTTGGCCAACTGTACAAGTGTCATGACTTTTTCTTCTCCACACATTTTATTATAAGATTGCTTTAATTTGAGCAAAAACTTCCTCCGGATTAGTTTTTTTCTGTAATTGAGCTAATTCTTGTAATGTTCTCCTTGCCAATTCCTGTTTAGAAAATTCTGAACTGTTTTTTATTCCTTGTGTGTGTAAAGATTTTTTATAATTTTTATTAGCTTGATTAATAAGAATATCTTTCTTTTGTAATTCTGCTTGTAAAACATAAATGCTGGCAGCTTCTAAAAAATGTTCTCTAGCTTTATTTTGATTATTCTCTTTCAAATATAATTCAGCTAACGTTTCATGACGTCGAGCATCTTTTTCATTACACATGTTGACACTCCGTTAAAAGTCTATCTTGACTAGATTTAGCAAGTTCTCTTTGAATCATTAAAGCTAAACTATCGCGTGTTTTCGCTGCATCTTGCTCTGTTTCTTTTTCTTCAAGAGTCTCTGGAAAATAACTTAGTGCTAATCCATAACTATTGAAGATTGGTTTTTCTGTCATTGTTGTTTGATATTTTGGAACTTCTTTAAGAGTAGTCTGTTCTATTGGTATTTCAAATTCTTGTTCATTAGTTAGATACATTTTTTCTTCATTTGGTGATATCTCTAAAGTATCACTTAGTTTTGCAGTAATATCTTCTGTATTCGTTAATTCGTCAGTTTGATAATTTGTTTGTGTCATTTCTGCAGTTAAAGGATTATATTGTGTGGTTGTTGTTTCATACCCTTGCAAGTTTTGTAACGGTAAATTTGCTTGATATACTGGCATGTAATCTTGTTGAGCGATTGATTGTACAGTATACATGTGTGGGGAACAAACCATTTTTATGAGACCTTTTTGTTTTATTAACTAGTTAGAAGTAAATCTGCTTTAAATGTTTTTCTGAAAAAAGTGAGACAAAAAAATCAAAAAGAAAAAAATGGCGAAGGGGGGACACCCAAATCCTAAAGAGATTTGTAATCTCCTTGGTGGATATTTGAGCCCCCAACCTCCACGTAGCTCCGTATAATTTATTCATTGCCCTAAATGGACTCATAGCTCATTACATATGAGCGTGGCGCTATGACCAGGTTAAGCTACTTCGCCATCTAATGCAAAAATAATTAGTTTCTTATATAAATATTTCTGATTATTAATTGCTAAACTAATAATCTTTATATATCTAACTTAATTTGAACAATCAAAACATATTTTAGGGAATAAAGGATGATAATACATATTGATATCAGTGAAAAATTTGAAAATAAAAAAACGATAGGTATTGCTTGGATTACCGAAGACAAAAAATCACATAAAGGTACAGCTTTATCTGGGAAAATAATTAAAGAGTTAATCAAAAAGCAAAATATCAACATTAATTATCCTAAATTGTACTCTATTTTAGTATTTTTAATATTACATAAAAATATTGAAAACGTTAAAAAAATAGTAATATGCAATGATTACAATTTTGATAAAATTGATTGTTATTTAAGATTATTATTTTTAAATTATGCTAATTATGCTAAAATAGAAGTAATGTCTATTAGAGAATACAGATCCAAATTAGGATTTTATTTTGAGTCATATGCTGATGGGGTTGCAAAATCATACCGAAAGAGAGGATTAAAGCCAAAAAGAAGGGAGACTGGTAAAAAACTTAACTATATTGAAGTAAAATATCAAGAAATAATTAATCTATGGAATAAACTATAAGAATAATAGGTTTGGCTTACCCAACCGCATCACACACAAGGTGTTGGCCAGTTTACATCCATAAACATTTTACAGCACCAACCTATTAAATATAACAATATCATGATTATTTATAAATTTTTGGGAATTTTTTAGCAATAATTGTCTTTATTTTAAAATATCTACAACCTCTTCAACAGGAATTTGAGGATTCTTAATAATAGAATGAATACTTCCTCCACCATCTCCATTATAACGTGGGATTATATGAATATGTAAGTGAGGAACAGTTTGTCCAGCAACTTCATTATTGTTCCAGCCACCGTTAAAACCGTCAGGATTAAGTTTTCCTTTAAGTTTTTGTTGTACTTTCTTTACTGCTAAAAATAATGATTGTAATTTATCGTCTTCAATGTCTGTAATCGTTTCAGCATGTAATTTAGGTATGATTACTGTATGTCCTTTCGCTATTGGTGTTACGTCAAGAAATGCTAAATTGTTATCGTCTTCATATACCTTATGGTAAGGTATTTCTCCTTTAATAATCTTACAAAATATACAGTTTTCCATAATGAAAAGAAAAAAGAAATATTATTTAATTCTTTTGATGGTTATGGTAATTTACAACTAAAAATCCTACTTCAAAATTTATATTCTCCTTTATTACAGTTTGGATCTTTTTCACTCATACTGATGATGTATTTTGATTCAATTGCTCCCTCACCAGATGTTATTTCTCTTGGATCACCACTGCCCCAATAAGAATGCATATAAGTTATATTATCAAAGTGAGCAAAACCAGATTTAGGGTGTTGTTCACTAGATAATCTACCATAAGCCTTCATTCCATCAGTAAGTCTAATTTCATCTCCATAAGCTCTTCCAGAAATTACTGTTGGTAGATCTAAAAACATAAATACTTCTTTACCTGCAAGTTCTTGTAATTCTCTTGATAATCGTGCTGGTTTACAACTAAAAATTCTACTTAATAAACTCATTTTATTCCTCCAATTATCTAAAAATCCATCTTTTTTAATTTTGCTCATTATTATTAATTGTCCTATATAAATATAATTAAACATTAGTGGGTTTATAGGTGTCACTATTAAGTGACAAAACAAACGAAACAATTATATACTATAACTGTTTTTAATATAAAAATAACACTTATTTACCCTAAATGGGTGGGAGGAAAATTAAAATGAAATTTTTTGATAAGTTAAAACTGTATTTGGGATTATCTGTACTTAGTCTTACCACTACAAAGGATTTAGGAGCTGGAGATCATCCTCAATATGTAGTTCGTACTATGGATGAAACAGATGAACCTTTCGCTAATTCTGACTGTGTTCCAGGATTAGATGAATTACGTCAAAGAGAATCAGATGAGCTTAAAGAATTTTTAGAAAACGATGTTCTTGGTCGTTCTTGTTTAGATGATGAAGAACAAGGAGATTCAGTTCCAATTGTTACTGTTGATATGGATCAGAAACCGTTTATTGATTATAAAGATGTACCTACAATTCCGTTTATTGAACTTAAAGAAAAAAACCCTAATCGTGGTATTGATATGATTTCTAAAGGTCTTGGAGCTGAAAAATTAAATAAATTAATTGTGCCTGTTGATACTAAACCAAACAAAGTGCATTATGAAAGTAAAGAACCTGCTCCCTCTGATGATGAACAATCTACTTCATTTAATCCTGCTATCTCACTTAAACAAAGAGATGAATTATTAAATAAACTTAAGCCTCTTAAAGAAGATGCTATTAATCAATTTAATCCAGATGCTAGAGATGATATCTATGGTGGTATGCCTCTTAGATATTTATTAGATGATTCTCCTAGGAATTTATTCGGAGAACCTGATAATAATTTCTTTTGTATGGGGGGACATGAACCTTATTCTTCTGTGAGAATAAGTGGTGCTGAAAAGATGGCAAGGCTATTTGGACTTTCAGAAGAAGATCTCGCTGCTGCTAAGAAATGTGAAGCTGCAATTCATGATTATTTAGCTGATGCTTTTAAAAAAAAAGTAGGTATTGAATCACCTGCTCCTTCAGATTTGTATCGTGATCCCGTTATGTCACTCTCTGCAGATATGGCTGGTGGTCCACAACCTTATATTTTCAAAGATGGTAAAGTTAGAACCCTTGATCTTGGAACCGGATCTGGAGATGTTGCGGAACAAGTAGCTAAATATGTTGCTGATTGGAAAGGACATCCTGAATCTGGAATAGATTTCTTTGGTATGAAAGAAAAAAACCCATTTAATAATAAAATTGGTGGGGATTATCAAATAAAAGATAAGCTTGAAGAATAATTATTTTTTTTCTTAACTTTTTCTTTTTATTAAAATATTAATACAAAAGTTTTAAATATTGTTAGTGTGTACATTACAATATGATTCCTCAGAAAGTTCTTATTGCGGCTAAACCTACTTATTTAGAAACGTTGATTGATAATAATGGTGATTCTATTGAAAGAGCTTCATTATCTGAAGAAGTGATCAAAGATTCTCACAATCAACAATATAATTTAGTTGATAAAATCACAGCTTCTTTAGAAGAACAAGGTATTGATTATGTTTTTTGTCCAAAAAGGTCTTATCAACCAGAAGATTTTCAACAATCAGATTTAATCATAAGTCTGGGAGGAGATGGACAACTTTTAGATGTAGCCAGATATGCAATCGGAAAATTAATCTTACCGATAAAGTCAAGTTCTCATTCTAAGGGATACCTTACTACAACAGATAAATTAAGTGTTGAAGAAAAGTTAATGAGGGTAACAGAAGATGATTTTAATGTTATGAACAGGACAATGTTAAAAGGATCAATTATGTATCAAGATCAAATGATTACATCTTATGCTTTAAACGATATTTTTGTAGGGGACTATAACAATGGTTCTAGTAAAAATTTGTTAAGCTTTGACGGTAAATGGTACAAACAACGTAGTAGTGGTATTGTTGTGACTACAGGAACCGGTTCAACAGGTTGGTGGTCAAATACATTGATGAAAAAAGGTTTTTTTGCACATTACGGAAAACCTTTTAATCCTGAAATAAGAATTGGAAAATTTGTTATTAAAGATTTAATTACCAAAGATAAAGATTTTCCAGGGAAAATAAGGGGGGGAACTTTTGGTGAGAATAATGGAATAATGATCAAAAGTGATAATATTAGTAATGCCGTTGTACAATTTGACGGTAGCCAGAAACATTACCAAAATTCTCGAGCGTTTGATTTTAATTTTGGGGATTTTGTAAAAATATCTTTAGCAGACCATTGTACTAAAACAATAACGTTCAAATGAAAAAAGAGAATATCCTTAATTCGGTAGATTGTATTTTTGACATTAATAATCGTTACGTTCTTTTAATTAAACGAGGTAAAGAACCTTACAAAAATGATTGGGCTCTTCCGGGAGGGATACAAGAACCTTTTGAATCGTTAAGTAAAGCATTATTACGTTTAATCAGAAATCGTTTAGGATTAGATATTGAAATTGATGATAAACATTATCCCAATACTATCAATTTTAAAGAACTTGATTATAAATCTGACTTACATCAACTGAGAACTTATGATTCTGGTACAGATCCTCGGGGTGGGAACACTACTGTTTTTTCTGTACAACTTAACATCAATAAAACTCAGTTAGAAAAACTGTTGAAAGCAGGAAATTTTGTTGATAAAATTAAACTATTTTCTCTTAAAGATCTTCCTAAACTAGCTTTTGATCATGAAAATTTTATTGATGATTATTATAAAAATCTTAAATCTTATGATGAAAATGCAGAAAATTATGATGTTACTAAATATGAACATCCTTCTGTAACTACTGACATGGCAGTTTTTTCTATCCAAGATGAACGGTTAAAAGTATTATTGGTAAAGAGAAAAGCTTGGCCGTTTAAAGATCATTGGGCACTTCCTGGTGGGTTTGTACAAATGGATGAGAATTTAGATGAAACTGCTAAACGAGAATTGGAGGAAGAGACTGGTGTTAAAGATGTTTATTTAGAACAACTTTATTCTTTCGGCGAACCTAAACGTGATCCTCGAACTAGAGTTATTACTGTTTCTTACTTTGCTTTAATCAAAACAGAAGGTATCAAATTAAGAGCAGCAACAGATGTTTCTGAAGTTGGTTGGTTTTCTGTTGGAGATTTACCTAAATTAGCTTTTGATCATGATAAAATTTTATCTTACGCAATTCAAAGATTAAAATGGAAATTGGAATATACTACTGTTGCTTTTTCATTATTATCTAAAAAATTTACTCTTACTGACTTACAAGTTGTTTATGAAGCTGTTTTTGAAAAGAAGTTTGATAAACGTAACTTTAGAAAGAAAATTCTTACTTTAAATTTACTTAAGGAAGAAGGTTTAATGGAAGGACAAGCTAATCGTCCACCAATGATGTATTCTTTTAAATGTAAGCTAGGCCAGATTGTTAAAATGGTTTGATAACATAACTACTCTAGATTCATTATTTTTATAAATAAGTTTTTATTTACTTTATTTGATGGAAATAGATTTAGTTAATGGAGATTCTAAAGAAGATTTTCCTGTAGGGTTAATTGGTGGTAAGGCAAAAGGGTTGTTAAAGTTAAATAGTTTAGAAGATAAATTATATGGTTCTGAATTTGAAGGGGGTATTACAGTGCCTTCATTTTATACTATTCCTGTAAAATATGATCTATCCAAAAAAGATGAAATTTTAAAACTTGCCGATGAACTTAAAATAGGCAAATTTGCTGTAAGGTCTTCTTCTCCTTATGAAGATGGGATAGAACATTCTTTTGATGGTGTTTTTGAAAGTATTTTAAATGTGGATAGGGATGATCTTATTGAAGCTATAAAAACAGTACGAGATTCTGCTCTGGGAGAGAAAGCTAAAAAATATTCTAGTGATTTTAATGTTCAAATAGATGATAAGATGGCTGTGATTGTACAACAGATGATTGATTGTAAAGACAAAGGGATTATTTATTCAAAATTTCCTGCTTCAACAGAATTAATTAAAATTTTAAGTTGGAAAAATAATGAGTCTAAAACATTAACTACTCTACTAAGAAGATGTTTAAGGGAAGATAACACTCCTTATTGTTTAGGTTATAAACTGATTGAGGGAGAAGGATTACCTAAATTTATATCGGAAGATTTAGGTCGTATTAGTTGCATTATTGAAACTAATTATGGTTATCCAGTAAGAATAGAATATCAATATGGGAGAAAAAAGAATAATGTGACCTTATATCTTTTACAATCTCGAGCAATCGCAGGAATAAATGACTTAAAAAACATTTTTTTACCAGAATTTGAACCGGGAGAATTACTAATTGGAACACACGACATTAATGGTCAAGGGGATTATACTTTACCAGCAGTAAATATTTGTGATTATACTCGTGAAGATAAAATTCGAAATTTATCATATGAAGAAGTAAGTAAATTAGATCAGCAATTTCCTAATGGATATATCTTGATTTGTGAATTTCTTCAATTTTGGGACGATACATCATATGATTATGTAACTCCAAACAAAAAAGCTGTTGTCGCAGGAGGTCGGTTGGGTAGACATCATGATTTGGACATAGCTAGAGAAAAGGGTTTATTATATCTTGGAGCTAAAGAATTTGGAGAAATTCTAAGATTAAAAGATATTGAAGTAAACACCGGAGAAATGTTAAGGGTTGTTTGTGATGGAGTAAGGGGATTACTTTATCGAGTGAATCAATAAAATAGTATTCTTTCTATCGATTTTCTACAAAAAATAGAACATTTCTACGAAACATTTAAATATAAGTGTACTATTTACACTAACAACAAAGACAAACAAGTTAAGTTCCTTAGTTGATTTCGACGAGGATTTGTTTTTTTGTCTTAGTTAGTGTAATCATTACAATAATTGGAGGAATAAAAATGAACTTACCAAAAAACCATAAATCATACACAGACAAATATTTTAGTAGGACAAAAGAGATCCTTGAAGCAGAGGGATTAAACCCTAAAGTTTCTGTAAAAGTTTTTACCCGAGGAATAGGTAACGTAGTGGGATTAGATGATACAGTTGAAGTACTTACAAAATTTTCTAACATAGAAAAAACGGGAGAAATATGGGTTACAAAAAAACATACCTACAACACTAAAGATTCTTTAATAATTTACAAAGCACCTGCTCAAGATGTTGTAGACTTAGAAACTTTATCTTTGGGTGTTCTTTCTGATGCTCTTTCAAAAGACAAAGGTTTGAAAGAATCATCTCCACAAGAAATTACTGATAAATTTAGAAGACTTAAAGAGATTTATCAAGATGTTCCAATATTATACTTTGGTGCAAGACATTATCATTGGTCAAAAGATGCAGAGATTGCTAAAGCAGCTTTAGCTGGTGGAGCCGTTCAAACATCTACTGATGTTGGTTCTGCAAATATTGGTAAGGAAGGGGTAGGTACTACACCACATTTCTTAACATTAGTGTTGGCAGCAATATATGGAAAAGAATTGGCTACATTAAAGACTGCTCAATTGTTCGATAAACATATTGATCCAAGTGTTCCTAGAACAACCTTGACAGATACATTCAACAAAGAATTAACTGATAGTTTAGCTGTAGCAAAATATTTTGGTCAAAGAAAAAATTCTTTTAGAATTGACACTTGTGGAGAAAATATTGGTGAAGGTGGTTCGTTATATAATGGACAGAAAACTAAAGATCCATCTTATCAAATGGGTACAGGAGTAACTGTAGAGTTAGCTAAAAATTTACGGATGAACTTGATTAATAATGGCTTTGGAGATTTTACTGAAACAGTATTATCGAGCAGTTTTGGAAATGAAGAGAAAGCTAAAATTTTCATGCAAGCTAATCAGGAATTTAAAGAAAAAACTGGGTACAACTTATTTGCTGCAGTGGGAATTGGCGAAGTTTACAAAGCACAATTCTGTACTGCCGATATTTTCGAAGTAGATGGTAAACCAATGTCAAAAATTGGCAGAGAAGTTAATGAAATAGATTATACACAAATGAGGAGGGTTATTTAAAATGGCTGTAGAACCAACAAGTTATGAACTTCCTGGAAGTAATTTTCCAGCATATATGTTATTTGAAGGAGGATCCAATAAAACGGAAACAACGCCTTTGCCCGTCTTGGCTGCAACACAATTGTGTGAAACTAAAAAAACAGTATTTTGGGACGAAGATACGCAAGTGGATTTTATGTTAGGAAATTTACAATTAGGAAATGAAACCTATCATGGTAAATTGTATGTGCAAAATGCTGAAGATATTATCCCTAATTTAAGGTGCTTAACACAACTAGCTCGTGAAAGAGGAATTAAACGTATTAAGACTGCAGATGACCATGATGAAAATACAACAGAAACATCTGATGAACCAGATTTTGTTACTACCTATCCTCATCATTGTATGAGGGGTACTTTAGGTGCAGAATTTATTCCTGAAACTGATACAGAAAATCCTTATATCATCCCTTGGAACGCACAATCACTTGATTATTCAAAGTTGTTTCAGCATCGAGATATTGTACTTTACAAAGATAGTACTGACATTTTCGCTGAAGAGGGAGGAAATCCTTTTGCTGAAAAGGTTATTGAAACGATAAATCCCGATCAGGTTATTTCTTATGGTGTGGCAGCAGACATTTGTTATGATTTTGCTGTTATGGGTATGTTGAAAAGGTATGATTTTGATCTTTACATCGTTAGTGATGCAATCAAAGAATTACCTCATTCATCATTAGATGAATACTTGAACAAGTGGGAAAGTCATGGTGCAAAGATAATTAGAACCGAAGAAGTTAAAAAGTATCTTTAATCTGAATAAAAAAGTAAAAAATACTCAGATACAAACTACTTTGGAGAGAATATAAAATGGAAGAAGAAAAAATATTATTAGCAAGTATGGATCCTGCTGTCGTAACTAAAGAGATTGGTGATTTTGCAGTTAAAACTTGTCTTGATAACAATGCTGATGGAGCAGTTATTGGGCTATCTGGCGGTGTAGATTCTACTGCTACTGCTATCTTAATTAAAAATGGTTTTGATAATTGTACTGAAAAAGATTTAGAACTTGTTGCTTACATTATGCCTTCATCTGTAAATAATTCTGCTGATGCAGAAGATGGAATTAAAGTTGCAGAAAAGTTAGGTGTTAGATATGAAGTAATTCCTTTAGATTCAATTCTTGAAGGTTACAAAAGAACTAATCCTGAAGTTTTTAACAGTCAATTTCATCGTGGAAACTTAATGTCTCGTATCAGAGCAAATATTCTTTCTACTAAAGCGGCAACAGAAGGTAAACTTGTTGCAGGTACTGGTAATCGAGAAGAAGATGTTGTTTTAGGTTATTATACTTTGTTTGGTGATGGTGCAGTACATTTCCGTCCGATTGCAAATTTACCTAAACGGTTAGTACGAGAACTAGTACTGTATCATGGATTTGATAAAGATCTTGCTTATCGTGAACCTACTGCTGGATTAGAAGAGGGACAATCTGATTTTAAGGATTTAGGATATTTGTATGATACTGTTGAGATTATTTACTCTGGTTTAGTACAACATCAAGAAGGTGCTGCTCAGGAATATTCTTCGTTAACAAATGATGAAAGTAAAATTTTACTTTGTAACAATTCTCAAATTATTGTTGCAGCAGAATCAGACATAAAAAAATATGAGCAAGTATTTGGAAAACAAAAACATACTACTGTTCAGGATGTTGTAGATGACATTTTAAGAAGACACGCTTCAGCAATGAAAAAGGAACAAATCATTAATCCTCCTGCAGCTCCCGTCACATTAATCTATCAATAAAATTTGAGGCAATTAAAAATGGATAAAAAAAATCACGGATTAGTTATTGGTAGATTTCAATTAGTTGGAAATCATCATGCTGACTTATTTGAACAAATTGTTGAATATCATGAATCTGTAAAAAAATTAGATGGTCTTACTGTGGGTATTGGTACAGCAGAAAAAGTAGATTTCAGAAATCCTTTCACTTATACTGGCTGTTGGCAAATGCTTAAACCTATTGCTATTGCTGCTGCGAGGAGAATGGAAGTACCTTTAAGACATTGTGTCATTGAAGATATTAATAATCCTCCAAATTATGCTCAACATGTAGAAGATATTATTGGTAAGAGTCCAGATTCAGAAAATCAGATTGTGCTTTTCTCTAATAATGATTTTACTACTAATTGTTTTGAATTTAGGGGTGGTTATGTTATTCCTACAATTGAAGAAAGAATTGATCAACATGCTTCACAATTACGTGACATGTATGTTTCAGGAAAAGATATTACTGATTTAGTTCCGGAACATGTTTCTGAATTTTTAGAAAAAATTGATGCGGGTAAATTTTTAACCAAATTAAAATATGATAATCCCACTCCTACTGTGGATATAATTATTGAATATCAAGGTAAGATTGTGATTATCGAACGAGCAGAAGAACCGATTGGTTATGCCCTTCCTGGTGGTCATGAAGAAATTGGTGCTAGTACATTAGAGACAGCCAAAGATGAAGCTGAAGAAGAGACTGGATTAAAAATTTCTGATTTAAGATTAATTGGGGTTTACTCTGATCCTGATCGTGACCCTCGTGAACATAAAATATCTATCGTTTATGCAGCTAAAGGTGAGGGAGAATTAGTCGCAGGTAGTGATGCTAAACGAGTACATCTTTATGATGCAGATAAAACTCCTGATTTACTATTTGATCACAATAAAATGGTTCTTGATTATTTGAAAATGAAAGGACAATAGCTCTAAAAATAATTGTAAAATGACTCGTGCATTAATCATTGATACGGATATTGGAACAGATGTAGATGACGCTTTAGCTTTAGTTTATGCTTTGAAATCAAAAGCAAATCTGAAACTTATTACTACTGTACATGGCGATACTAAAACCCGAGCAAGAATTGCTAAAAAGATAACTGCATTAATGGGTTATGAAATAGAAGTTGCTGCTGGTGAAGAAAAACCAATATCTCAAGAAAAGATTTTTTGGACAGGTATTGAAGGTAAAAATTTTGTTGACAACAGTGAAGAAATTAAAATTAATCCTAATGCAGTTTCTGCTTTAGAAAAGTGTATTTTAGCTAATAAAAGAAATGTTGATATTGCTTGTATTGGTCCCTTAACAAATATTGCAAAATTGTTACAAAAAAATCCACAACTATCTGAATTTATTAATCATCTTTACATTATGGGTAATGCTACTTTACAACAACACAGTTATTCTCTTAATTATAATGCTCACAATTTTAAAGTTGATCCTCAAGCAGCAGACATTGTTTTCGCAACTTCTATTCCTAAAACTATTGTTGCAACGGAGGTGTGCAAGAAAAGTTGTTTAAGTTTAGAAGATATTGAAACTTTTAAAGAACGGGATTGTGCAGTAATGGATTATCTTTACTTTGCAGCACAGGATTGGTTAAATTACTCAAGTTATGAACAAGCTTACCTTTATGATCCTTTAGTATTACATCATTGTTTAGGTGGCTCTATAACTGAAAAAAAAGAGTTTGGAAATGTAAGTGTAACTACAAGTATCAATAAATCCTTTCGAGAAATATTTTTAGATAAATTGTATGAATAAAAGAAAAAAGAAAAAAAAATTATTTTTTTGGTGTTAATATTGCGAATGGATCATATTTCTGATTCTCTCCATTCCCTACAGGTTTTAAATTATCAACAATTCCTGAACCAGGTGTATCTTGATAAACTTTATCACCTAATTCAAACCAAGGTAATCCTTGTCTTTGATATTCTTCAAATGTTACTGGGGTTGAAGGTGCACTCTGTCCCGTTATCTGTCTAAAATCTTCACTTGATACTAAGTAAAGCATACTTACTGATTCGGGTGAGGAGTTCCATACTTCAATTCCATAAGGATCTGGATAAATTTTTTGACTAATTTCTCCACCTTTTCCTAGTCCCATCTCTCTAGGTGCTGCAGAAAATGATCCTGCTGAACAACATCTTATTCCTGAACTTTTCAGGTTATATAATGGGCCACCAAAAGTTGTTGCACTTTCTAATGTTCCACCGTAACCACTTGTCCAAGATCCACCTATCTGATGGGTGTTTGGTGTAGTCTGTGAGATCAACTTCTTTCCATCTTTTGCACCATAAACTATGAACTGTATTCCACCAACTGTTTCTTCTCCAGTGATTTGTCCTTCAACAGTTTCTCCAGAACCTAATTCTGCAGCAACAAATTGGTACACTTTACCATCTTTAGCTTTCCAACCGTCAAGCCATGGTTGTGGTGGGGTAACAATATAATTTTGTTCGCCTTCTAATTTAACCTCTACTCCTTCTTTTGTATTCCCTCTATTGCCACATAATTTATTTTTAGACGGGTCAAAAGGTTTACCTGAAATTGCGTTAATGTTTCCTGCACCAATAACTAATGCTTTTGGATCACTATAATTTCTTCTAAAACTAATCCACATTGCTTCTTGTCTATACATTGGCATAAAAAATCCTTCTTTGTGCCAATTGCCAGGTGCTCCTGTACTAAAATCACTTACTTTATAGACTGGAAAGCTTCCTAGTCCTGCTGGTAATCCATTTACTTTTCCTTGAGGAACTCTACATGTACGTTGAAAATTTACACCAATTCCTCCCATATTTACGTTTTCTTGTTTTAATCTTTCTACTAAATTCATTTTTACATACCCTCCATTGGTTTAAATTGAATGTTTGAATATAATCCTCTAATTTTATCTTGTAATCCTTCCGGAATTTTCGCTGGTTCAATTTCTTTCCAATTTCCATTGGATGAATTTTCTGCATTAACATATTCTAATTTAGCACCAAAAACCGTTTCGTATGTGGTGGCACTTGTTGTTGCGATATATGTTTCATCAAATCCATCAGAGAGAGAAATATCTTCAGCAAGTTTTTCAACTTGCATCACTGCTTCTTCAAGATTTGTTCCTTCATAGAATTTTATAAAAAACGAAATTGGTTGTTCACTTCCTGAAACAACATAATTGGTTTTTTCTGTTACTTCTACTCTTTGACCACTATTGTAAATCTCATTATCTTCCTTAATCTCATGAACTCCTCTTTTAGTATGTCCTTCTTCAATTCTGTCTGTTATTTCTTGTTTTGATCCATCTTTCATTTTTATCCTCCAGAAACCTTTTTGGTTTCATAACATCTTAGAATCAGTACATAAATATGTACTTAACCAATGTAATATGTACTCATGTACACAATTGTGTATTTATCAAAATTAGTTGTATTTTCAGTAAAGTTTAAATAAAATCTTACTTTCTAGTCAATTATGAAACGTAAAATCGTCCAACATGGTAGTAGTTCATTAACGATAACGCTCCCTAAAAAATGGGTTGATAAATATAAACTTAAGAAAGGCGATGAAGTAAATGTTGATGATTCTAGTGCAACTGTAATGGTCTCTACTGAGAAAGAAACTGCACTTTCTAAAAAAGAATTTCATGCTCAAACATCAGGAGTATTTACAAAAAATAATTTATCACACCTATATCAATTAGGTTATGATGAAATAGAAATTAAATTTGATGATCCTCACACTTTAGATGAGATTAAAGAACGTGTTCCTAATTTGATTGGATTTGAAATTATTGATCAAAAAGAAAATAAGGTTTACATTAAAAGTATTACTAATACTCTAGAATCAGACTTTGATTTATTGTTAAGAAAATCTTTTCAAATAACTAATGAGCTAGCTAAAGATACTTTAACTGCGTTAGAAAAAAGTAATTTTTCCCGACTAACAGAATTAAAAAATATGGAATTGCTTAATAACAAATTTACTGATGTTTGTTTAAGGATACTTAACAAAAGAGGGTATAAACATGATAAAAAAGTAATGCAGATCTATGAAGTTGTTAAAAATGTTGAACGTATCGCTGATCAGTTTAAATATATTGGAAATATTTTTCAGAACCACAATAAAAAAATAGACAAAGAACTTTTAATTTCATTTAAAGAAGCAATTAACTACTATTTAGATTTTTATCAGATGTTTTACAAGTTTGATCCAAAACTTAAAGAAAAAATTTATCTTCATCGTAAGAAGATGATTAAAAAATATTTGTCCCAGTTAGAAAAAAGTAAAGGTAACGATTCTTTATTCTTGCACTATATTATTTCATTAGTAGAGAAAACATATGAAGGTGCGGGAGCTTACTTTGCTTTAGTTCTTTAAATAATCTTTAGCTAACTTTCCAACATGATGTAAAATCAATCCTGCATCTTCTCTAAATCCTAATGGTTCTAATGCCGCTAAACTTTTGATTAATCCTCGATGATGATAATTAGCTTTCTCTCTGATATCTTTTTCATCTGTTCTTACCGGATCAAACATTTCATAAAGGTTCCATAGTGCTCCTTGAATCAAAAAATCTTCTGATTTTAAATTATATTCTAATCCACACTCTTTAGCGACTCTTTCATAATTACTTATATAACTTTGAGCAGCTTCTTCAGCAGTATAATCATAACTTAATGCACATAAGCCTTGGGCTGTTCTTTGATGATGTATCCAGAAATCTTGGAAGTCAGCAAAATTATTATCTTCCATAATAGTTTCCCAGTCAATAATTCCAAAATTATCAGTTCTTATGTCATAACCATCTTTGATCGTTACTATGTTTCCAGTATGAATGTCGCCGTGAGAAATAACTTTTGTTCCGCCTTGTTTTTGGTATAATCTTTTACAAGCACTAATTAATTCTAGTGATTGTTTAGTTTTTTCTTCGACTTCTGCTTCGTTGTTAGGATTATCAACTAGACCTTTAACAAATCTATCAATTAATTCCTTCTCAGGATCTGCTTGTGGTATATAAACACCAAATTCACGAAATGCATGCTGGGCAATGGTTAACTTAACTTGATATTCAGCAATTGTTTTTACAATCTGTTCTGCTGTTTTAAAAACGTTGTTTGGAGAATATTTCATGTTTTGAATTAATTTATTATAAGAATCTCCTGCATGTTCAACAACTCCTCCTAGGATAGCAATATCAAACGGGTATTCATTATTATCTCTACTAGGAGTAAATCCAATAGGTTTTCCGGTATGGATACCTTGTTGATTAATCACATGATAAATGGCTAATTCTCTGGCAGTAATCTTTGGTTCGGATTTAAAGATCCATACTTGTGAAAGTTTATTACCGTTCTTAAAATAAACTTTTTTAACATCTTTTCTGGTTGTAGGTAAATCTTCAATATTAGTTATCTCTACCCCATCACCATAAGCATTCTTAAGAAGACATTCTAGATAAACAATTGTTTTATTATCTTTTGTGTGTGTAGGTTTTTTACTTTCTCCTCTACTTGAAAGATTCCCCTCTATATAACTTTTAATTATACCTGTATCTCCACCAAAAATTTCATTACTCCCACCATGACCTCCTTTAATTGAAGGACCTCTAGTTGTTCCTCTACTTAATGATTCTAAAGTATTAGCACACATTACATTTAAAGAGTTGTCTTCTACATACCTACCTGGTTTAAGTTTATCAAAGGATATTCCTCCCATTAAGTATTCATCAGACATGAAATCTACCATTTTATACCTTAAAAGTGACAACTATTTTTAAATTTAACTAAAGAAAAAAGAAAATTTATTTTTTATCATGCCCAAATTGGAAATTAGAATATAATTTTTCCACTTGATCTTCCATGTCTGTAGGGATTTTTGCGGGTTCAATTTCTTTCCAATAACCTTTCTCAGTACATTTAGAAGTTGGAATATATTCAACCTTAGCTCCAAATACACTTTGATAGGTTTCAGCAGTTGTAGTAGCTATGAATGTTCCATCTATATTATTAGATAAAGAGATATCTTCTGCTAATGATTTGAACTGTTCTGTTGCTTGTTCAAGGTTTATGTTTTCATAAAACCTGACAAAGAAAGATAGAGGCACTTTATCAGATTTAATAATATAACGAGGAGGAGGGATATTAGCATCGTCTGTATCTTCAAGTTTATTAGGAAATCCAAACTCTTCAATATCACCTTCTTCAAGTTGATTTCCAAATCCCATATCCTTAGGATTATCAGGATATTTTAACAATCTTAATACCAAACCACGTGATTTTAAATTCAGTTTCATTTTAACTTATTCAATCCATGATTAAAGATTAACCTTAGATACTGTCTTTCTTCTTGTTCTGGATTTAATTCTAAGCCGAGCATTAAAGTATTATAATCATTGTTTCTATTTAAGTCTACATTCGCATTCTTAGCAACGACTGATTTGATGTTTTCTGTACCAATCTGATACACTTTACCGATAACTTTGCTTCCACCATTTTTTTCATCGTAGGCTTCAAGATCTCCAGACTCACTAAATTCTACTTCATATTCTCTGGTCCATGGAACTTGTAATTGGACACCATATTCTTTAAATCTTTCAAGACCAGCTTCTCCAAAATCTTCTCTGATCGCTTCTTCTAAGGTTGCACCACCATGACTTTTGGTTGGAACATCTAGAATCCCTTTATACTCTAATGATACCATAAATGAGTTATATACAAATTTAATTTATAAATATTATTATCTTCTAAAGCATATGAACAACCCAAATTAAAGTTATCAAAACATTTTTTAAGATAGAAATATTTCTTAGTAACATGAATCATAGAAATGTCTGGATTAGTACTGTAATTATAACGATTATCTCTTGGATTATATATCACTCCATTGGAACTATTAAAGGAACATTTGTTGTATATTGTACTACGGTTATAGGTGCAGGTCACTGTCCTTCACAACTTGAAATTTTTTTAGATAAATCGCTTGTTGTTCTACCAATTATGCTTATAATCTCAGCGGGAATAAGTTACTTTATTGGTTATTTAATCTCTAGATATAAAAGATGAATATAATTACTTTGAGTTATATAAAATCCTCTCATTCGCACCCTTTCTAGGTGCAAATTATATCGAAAGGGCATAGCTAGTCTGACGAGTAGTCTTGTGCTTACTGACCCATTGGTGAGGATTTCATAACTGTTATTATTTCAGCAACATTTATAAAATCAATATCACTAACTATAATTATGATTATTGCAAGGACACAAATTAAAACTATTCTAAAAGAGTCAGGTATTGGTCCTGATAAGATTTCTGATGACTTCTTACCGAGGTTAGATAAAAAAGTTCATCAGTTGGTAATTAAAGCGGCTGAACGAGCAAAAGAAAATAATCGTAAAACTGTCATGGGCAGAGATGTATAATGAATTTCTATCAATCTTATTTAGAACATGTAACACAATTACATGCTACCCAAATTAGTAATCTTAATCAACAACCGTACATAGTTCATCTTTTAGCGGTAAGAGATAATGCATTTAAGGCAGGATATAATGATTTGCTTACTCAAATGATTGCTTTAGGTCATGATAGTATTGAAGATACAATAGAAACAAAAGAAAGTTTAACTCAGTATCTTAATTCTATAAATATGTTTGATGAACATATTGAAATTGTTCGTAACGGGATTGTATTATTGACCGATCCAGAAGGACTTGAAGGAAAAGCTAAAATGGATCATTTTAAAGAAAGAGTAAGTATCATGCCAGAAAAAGTTTTAGCTGTAAAAATTTCTGATTCTGTTCATAATGTTGAATGTCTTAATCATTACGTTAAAGTTGATTTTGATGATGCTAAAAAACATCATGATAAATATTGTTTATATTTAGAAACTTATCAATCTAGACCAGATTTGGCTAATAAAAATAGGATTGTTTCTTTGTTAGGTACTCTTTCTAAAAATCTTGATGATACTGAAATATTATTTGGGTAACAAAGATAACTCTTTAATTTCATTACTTTCTAAAGAGTAGAACAATTTAAATATAAGTAAATATACTATTACTTTGTTAAAAAGGAGGTATATTCCAAATGGAAATTAAACCTATTGTTAAAGATGATTTTTTAGTGTTAGAGGATGAAGCCACTCTTTCTGAACTTATTGGTAAGATGAAAAATTTTGAAAAACGTACTGCCTTAGTTTTTAGAAAAAAGAAATATATGGGCTTAATTGAAAAAAAGAAACTGTTAAAGTCAAGATTAGACGCTAAAGAGATAAAAATAAAAAAATTCACTAAAAAGACCGCTATTGTTAACGAAAATGCTGACATTATCGAAACTGCGTATCAAATGTTTCAAAGTAACCTTGAATATATTCCTGTTGAAAAAGATAAAACTATTATTGGAGTATTAAATTCGGTTGATTTGGCTGCAGTTGCACTAAAATTACCTGAACTTAAAAGAGTAAAAGTAACAGATATTAGATTAAACAAACCAGGTAAATTAAATAAAAAAGATGCAGTTTCCTGTGCGATGAATGTGATGTATAAGGATAAAGTTGACCAAGTGCCTATTTTTGATAAAGGTAAAGTTTTTGGGATTATTACGTTTAGAGACATTTTAAGAAAATATATTAATTGGACACCTAAACGAGATTCTTCTGCTAAATTTAACATTTTTGCAAAGTCTAGATGTGCATCATCAAACTCTCCTAAGATCGATTCTCTTCCAGTAGCTGATTTTAGCACTAACTATAATTTAGTTACAGTAAAACCTCATGAATCTCTAAAAAATGCAGTTAAATTAATGGCTGAGAAAAGGATATCTGATTTATTGGTTATGGACGAAGGTAATTATTTGGGGTTACTAACATTAAAAAATGTTCTACGTAAAATCGGTAGTTTAAAAATTCCTCAAAATTTCAACATTAAATTCGTTGGTTTAACAAAAACTAAGTTGGTACCTCATCAAAGATATAATCTTAGAAAAATTGCAAGTAATGAGGCGTTTAAATTACAACGAAAAATCAAGAACGAAATGAATTTTGTGATTCATATTAAAGAATATGAAAAGGATGGTACACAACGTAAATATTCTATTAATTTACGTATAGAATCTCCTGGGCGTATTATTACTGTGAATCAAGATGATTGGGACTTTGAAACGGCACTAAGAAAAACTTTTAATAACGCTAAAAATAAAGTTAGAAAGATGTACCGTGGAGATAGTAGTTGGGATAAAGCCTATGAATAGGCAACTATAATCCTACTTTTTATTTTTTAATGTTTTTTTATTCCCTAAACTTTTTAAAGAAGATTACATTTCAGCCAATTCCATGAAATCGAACGTAATCACTACACTTAAGAACCTTATCAGGATAGATTCTGTTAACCCATTCTCGACAATAGAACTTAACAACCAACAGATAGGTAAAGGTAACGAAACAAGAATCATGCAATATCTGGAGAGAAAATTGAAGAGGTTAGGGTTTAAAATAACTAAACAGATAGTACAAAAAGAGATCAGATTTAACAATGAAAAAATAATCTCTAAGAGATACAATTTATTGGCTGAAAAAGGGGAAGGAGATTCTTTATTATTGATGGGACATGTAGATACAGTAGAACCAAAAGTAGGCTGGACAACTTATCCATTTGAACCGATTGAAAAAGAAGGAAAAATTTACGGTTTGGGTGCAAATGATATGAAATCGGGAATTGCCTTAATCTTAGAATCAGTAAAAGATTTTCAACCAGAGGGATATAAATTAAAGATAGCTTTTGTTGTTGATGAAGAATATTGGTCTTTCGGAACAGAACGATTGATTCATTCTGATTTTTTAACTGATGTTAAAGCTTTACTCGTACCTGAGGTAGATGATTCTAGTACTAACTCTGAAAAACAACCTATAATTATCGGTAGGATGGGAAGAACAGTTTACCGATTTAACCTTACGGGTAGATCAGCACATGGTGCACAAGCAAGAACAAATCAAGAAGCTGTTAATGCCATTCATGAATCAATAAAATTACAAAATGAATTAATAAGATATTGTCAAGAATGTAAAAAAGAATTTTGTTTAGGAGACGCTAGTATTACCAATTCTGCTTACTTAAGTCATCAATCGGGCGGTGATGAAACAATATCTATCCCCGATCAAGCAAGCTTTATCTTAGATCGTTCCTTTGTCTACGGAGAAAATATTGATCAAGAGATTGAAATATTACACAAATTTGTAAGGGATTGCTATGAAAGAGGTATTTTAGATTCACGTGTAAAAGTTAAAATTGAAGAGATGCGACCTACACCACACGCCGAACCATATTATGTTTCTTTTGAAAATTCTTTCTTAAAATTAGTTACTGAAAAAGTAGATTATATTTTTGGTGGACATAAATATAGTTTTGGATATTCTGTTGCTGATGAAAATCGTATTGCTAAGTTAGGTATACCCACAATTGTACTTGGACCAAAAGGAGAGAACTGTCATGCTCCAAACGAATGGGTAGATATAGAAAACTTAAAATTATTGGTTGAGACATATAGAGAGATTATAGAACAGTTTAACAAATAAACGAATCTTTATTTTTCATAAAATCTTCTTTTTTTACTTCTTCAATTAAATAATGTATTTGGTGATTTTTTATTTCAAAGTTTTCATCAATCTTTTCAATAAATTTATCTAATTGTTTAATGTTATTATGTACGGTCTCTATAATAAAATCCCATCCATTGTTTGTTTTGTAAACTGTATTAACACTATCTTGTTTCTCTAAAAATGTTCTTGCCTTTAGTTTATCTTCTCTATTAACTTTTAAAAAGATCTGTGCATGGCTATGGTATCCTAAATTTTCAAAATTTAATAATATTGTGCTCTTAGTGTATCTATTACCTTCTAATTCTTTAAGAAGATAGAATAATGTTGCGATGGGTATACCTGTCTTTTTACTGATACTGGTTAACTTTTCTCTTGAATTGTTTCTTAGATGGCTTAAAAGAAGAGTTTCCTTATTTTTAACCTGTTGTAGGTTACCCATTAGATAAATATAGTATATACCTCATTAATATAAGTATCATCTTAAAAGCAGTACATTTGTTAGAAAAATGAACCAAATTAGTATGATTTATGATACGTTTGTAAAGAAGTAATAATATTTGCTTGTTTTTTGAATTTTTTCCTACTAAAACATGCTCTACCAGTTTCATATAAATTAGTCATGGTATCGGTCCTATTAACACCTTTAATTGCTCTAATATCATCTAATGTATGATTTAATTCAGCTAAACTTCGACATTTAACTTTGACTAACAAATCTCTATCTGGTCCAGTAATTAAATCAGCCACGGTAACTAAAGGGTGTTTAAATATCTGTTCAGCAATTCCTTCTTGACTGATTTTAAGTTCATTAACATAATTATAATCTATGCTTACTAAAACATACGCAATAATTTTGTAACCTATTTTTTCATGATTTACTTTAATAGTGTATTTAAGAATAATTTCATTCTCTTCTAATTTTTTAATTCTGTTTAAAACTGTCATTACAGGAATTGAAGTTTTTTTAGCAATCTCTCTACAAGATAAACGAGAATTCATATACAATGCTTCTAAAATCGCATTATCCTTTTCATCAAGGGTGGTTACTCCTTTGGAACAGTTACACATTTACTATAAAATTGGTACTCCTTTATTAATATTATGTTAAAAAATGGTGCGTATGCACTATTTATGCTTGTGAAAAGTTTTCAGAAAATATTTTTTCTTTTATAAACAATTGATAATATTATGAATTTTTTTTTAAAAATCATGGGCAAGAGTGATTTAAAGAAAGTTATCTCTTCATCTTATGAGAAATGACCACTTAACTGGAAAATACTTGAGAATTAATGAAATTCCTCAAGAAGGTTATCTTGAAAAAGGTAAAGAGCTAACTGATTTAATTCTAGCTGATACTAATGTTGCTGCAACTGATAGTCTTGCTAATTACCGTGCTGAATCAACAGCTAAACCTGGAACAAATCTTGATGAAATAGCTTTTGAGTGTAGAAACATCGCTGAAATGGTTTCAAATTCTAATGCTATTGATAGAGAAATGTTTAGAGGTTCTGCAAATCGTGAAAAAGATGTTATTGCTATGGTTTCAAGACTTTTTGGTAAGACTGCGGATGATGATCTCTCTGCAGGTTATTTATTAAGTGGAGGTACAGAATCTTTGAATCAAGTTATGTATATGTTAAGAAATAAATTTTATCTTAAAAATCACGGAGTAAATGTTAGAACTAAAGGAATCGGAAAAGCTAATCACAAAATAGTTATGACGAAATTTAAAAGAACTGGTCAACTTAAAGAATTTAATCCACGCATTTTATTACCTGTAAATTATCATTTTTGTGGTGTTAAAGGAACAGATTTATTAGGTCTAGGTACTGAAAGTTTAGCTTATTATGGGTTAGACAAAGATTTTGATATTGATGAAAATTCTTTAAGAACTGTGATTGAAAAAATTTATCGGGAAGGTAATGACTTAATTTGTTCATTGTCGGTTGCTGGAGACACAATGCACGGTAAGGTACATAATCTTAATTTGTTAAGTAATGTTTTACAAGAAACAGCAAAAAAATATCGTAAAACTGACGTTCCAATAATTGTTGACGCTGCAGGAAGTTACATGTTTATTGGTGTAATGAAAGATAATCCTAATTATGACGGTTATATGCCCGAAATTTCATTTCAAAATCCTCTTTTGGAAGCTATTGTTGGTGATCCACATAAACAACCTTTACCTTACAGTTGCGGTTTATTGATGTTGAAAGACATGGGCCTAGCAAATTATGCTGATGTTAGAAATATTATTTCTGGAAATTATCTTGACATGGACGAAGAATCAAAAGATATTACTGCAGCTTTAGCTACTATACCTACTTCACGTAGTGGCTCAAATGCTTTTGCAATTTGGGGATATTTAGTTAATCAAGGAATTAGCGGATTAAGAAAAGAAAAAGAAAGAATTTGGGG
>Ga0233431_1001872_pt1 | contig 32966 bp, 32 predicted proteins | sample SI_118_April2016_FD_179867 | JGI IMG/M metagenome (GOLD analysis project Ga0233431, IMG submission 179867) | Seawater microbial communities from Saanich Inlet, British Columbia, Canada - SI_118_April2016_200_MG | ecosystem: Environmental > Aquatic > Marine > Inlet | place: Canada: British...
ATATCCCAGCAGCATGATAATTCTCATCAGCGACCATTACCAGGTGCTCCAGATTGTGATTAAGTAAAGCCATTTTTGAAACTTCATATACCAGGGTCGCACAAACACCCTTTCTTCTATAATCGGGATGGGTACCAACATTTTGAAATCTGCCGGTTTTTTCCTGGAAAAACAGGCCCAGATCTCCAATTAAAACCTTATCCAGAAAAGCACCATACCAATTCCCTAGCCCATCAATTTGCATTGCCCGGTAATTTGCCATTTGAGTGCCTTTAAATTTAGTATGATCTTCTGAGGTTTCTCCATTGGATTCATCCCGGCACTTGATCTGATTTATCAATGCCTGATCCCAATCTTCATCTGATTCCAGAACTCTCACTTTAATATCAGCATTATATTTACCCGGTAGAATCACTTGATTTGTTGTTAAGACAACAGTTTGATCCAATTCAAATCCATACTTTAAAAATTGATCCGTTGTCCCTTTTTCACCATTGACAGTATCCCATAGGAAAACCATATGCTGTGTTTTCTGTTTTTCAGCGATTTCTTTTTTAAAAAGGGCAATCCACCTTTCAAAATCACCTGGTGCAGGAGGCGCGTCAAAAATCAGAAGATTTCCATACCAAAAGGATGGGTTAGAAACAGTGCGGACAACATAGTAATTTTCACGACTGCTAATAGAGCCATTATAATCTATAAACATGAGATCCGTCGTTAATCCTAAAGAATGAAGTTTAACCATTATTAGTTATGCCATGAATTTTTATAATAACATTTGCGATCGTATACCGGGAAAAATATATTTAATGTTAACTTAAACCGGAATTAATTTGAGAACTTTAATTCGAATCAGTATTTCAGTCATTGCCACAACAATAGGGTGATTGATAGTGAAAAAAAGGAGAGAATCGTCGATAAGACGATGGAGGCAGATGCTAAATCGGTATCACTGTTTAACTGTCCGGAAAGTACATAAAGTGCTGTTGAAGTAGGTAGCGTAAAAAAAATCATTCCAGTTGTGAAAGCAACTCCCGAGACCTCCAAATGACGTAGTAAAGCATACCCCACCAGAGGTAAAACCAGCATTTTAAAAATTGATGCGATCAATGAAATTCGAAAATATCGCTGTAATGAACTAAAAGACAGAGCCCCTCCAATTGATAGAAGCGCCAGAGGAAGAGTGATCATAGACACAAGACTGAAAGTATTATCTAAAAAAGTTGGAAAAGTACCTACTACTTTAGAATAAATAACGCCGGTTATACAACCGATAATCAATGGGTTTGAAACCAGTGCTTTACCGCTGAATTTGAGACGCTGAAAGATTGAATAATTCTTACCTGAATACCAAATCAGAATAAAGATAACCAAAGCATTAATCATCGGAATTATAATCCCGATTAATATACTAAAATACCGAATTCCTTCATCCCCCAGGGAATTCATGACAATAGCTACACCAACGTAGGTATTAAATCGGAAGCAACTTTGCGAATAGGAACCAGCCTGGTAATTAGTAACGCGAAATAGTTTAATTGAAATTGTACTTAAGATAAAGACAATACCAACGGCACCAATTCCGGCTAAATACAAATTACTTTGAGACCCGGTTGCAATCGGAGCATTTCCGATTTTCCAAAACAACATCACCGGAAAAAATATAAAATAAATAAGCTTATCAGACGTTTTTAAAAAGGCATCATTCGTAAGGTTCCATCGCTTTAAGAGGCCACCAAGAATTAGTAAACCAAACACAGGGAACAGGGAATTTAAGACGATCACTCAATCACTCTTATTCAGGTATATTAAATGAGTTTCTACTTTAGATAAATAGAGTGATCATAAAAAATCACTTTTTGAGTGTCAAGTAATGATTTTCAGTCAAAAACCTGCTTTGTGGATATTATAGCAAACGTCATTCTCATAGGACAGTTTCTTCAATTCTGGAAATAGTAAAATGAGGGGACATGTACTTTCTTGTTGTTACGTGTCCCTTTATTTTACGGGACAGTATCAATGACGATCACTTTATTGAAACTATTTTATCAAAATGATATTTTCAGTATCAATAGAAGCTCATATTTCTAATTTAGACCGTTTTCATAGCAATAGTAAAAATGTAGGATAAATCCAGATTAAACTAAATCTCTTTATGCCACTAACTGAATATAACTTACCGATGAAATTACCCAGTGAACATGAACAACAAATTCAAGATGAAATTAGAAGAAGAATATTAGAAACTGATCAAAAACAAGCTAATCAGGAAATACATACAGAAGAAACCCAGGCAACACTGGATGCTTTAGAAAGTATTACCAATATGCCTAGAAAAGAAATGGAACGAATCGCAAAGGCTGTGGAAGAGGAATTTAAAATTAAAGCCTCAAGAGAAGCCGATCCACCAAACCATCCTCGCAAATCAAACTTATTTTTTTATTGCCTTTTAATCAGTTTAGGTTTTGCAACGGTCCTATTTTTTCGCCGGGGTTCTCTGCTTTATTTATTTTTTGGCGTACCCTGCATTTGTGCTATTTATTTTAGATGGCGAAAAAGAAAATAGTGAAGTGAATACATAATATTAGACAAGTACATGTCCCTTAATTTTACTAATTCCAGAATTGAAGAAACCACCCTATGAGAAGGACATCTGTTATAAATCAAGTCTGTACACCTAACAGACAGTGGATAAGCTAATAAGATTTTAAATTGGATTTTTGAAGCCTACTCTGTGGAGGGCAATGAGTTCTTAATAGACTTGGTATTATAAGATTTTGGGAATGAACGTTAAATGAAAATAATATGATTTCAGGAACCAGTTTAAAGTAAACTTTAACTTAAATCCAGCTATATCCTGTATGTATCCGTTTTATATCAGCTGTTTTACTGAAGCTATTATTTAAAAAATAATGGAAAAAATTTTATCGTTTATTGGATGAAGTTTCAAACCTACTAACAACTCTTTATTTTCAATTTTTTTAACCCACATTTTTTCTGCCATAAATGAATAAATTACTTCGTTTTCTTTCCCTTCATCATCGTATTTGAACATACCATTAAAAATATTATTATTTAATGGCGTGTCAGTCTTACAGGACACTTGTATACCACCTTCGCTAATATTCTTTAAATTACAATCAATTGATTTGGTGGTTGAAAATAAAATTGTTCTCAATGATTTTGAATCACCAACAATCTCTCTTTTATATGATCTTTGTTCCTCGTGTGTCATAGCATTCATTCAACCTCCAATAATTTTGTGTAATGTGCTATCGATAATCGTAATTAACATAATCATATAATGATTTCAAGAATATAAAGACTTACTGACAAAGTTTTTCTGCAAGCCTGTCTGAGACAAGCTTCACCTACAACCAGGGTGAATGTTTCATGTAATTTCACTAAAAATACGATCGTTAAATGACGCTTTGTAGATAATAGACTTATTAGGATATGGAGACCCGTGATTAATATAGACTCAGAACGATAAAAAGTTTAAATAAGGAAATAGAAGGCAAAATTAGCATTGAAAACAATAATTATAGGATAAAAAATGACAAAACTAAGTGTTAATTTGAATAAAATAGCATTGTTAAGAAATGCAAGAGGGCGGGATTTTCCAAATGTAATCAATTTCGCAAAAAAATTTATGACTTTGGGTGTTTGTGGGATAACCGTCCATCCCAGGCAAGATGAGCGACATATTACTGTTAAAGATACGATCGAATTGGGTAATCTGCTTTCCGGAAACGATGATGTCGAATTTAACATAGAAGGATACCCTTCAGAAGCATTTTTAAACTTGGTTGAATCAACTAAACCGGCACAATGCACCCTCGTTCCTGATAGTCCGGATCAATTAACTTCTGATCATGGATGGGACCTTTATAAACATGAGAAATTTGTAAAAGAAACTTGTTCCCGGTTATCAGATGCAGGTGTTAGAACTTCCATTTTTCTGGACCCTGATATCGGCCAGGTGCAGCTTGCTCAAAAAACAGGCACTGACAGGATTGAACTATATACAGAAGCTTATGCAGCCTCTTACCAATCACCGCAAAATGAACAGGTATTTGAGCAATATAAGCAAGCATCAATCGAAGCTCAAAAACTTGGGTTAGGTGTAAATGCCGGTCACGATCTGGATTTATCAAATTTAGCAAAGTTTCTAACCATTGATAATATTCTGGAGGTTTCTATTGGCCACGTTCTTACAATTGAGTGTATTGAACAGGGAATGGAAACTGTTATCAAACAGTATCTGAATATTTGTAATGGTTAAGTATTGAAACTCTAATACGGTTGACTCTCCTTTGACTTAACTCATAAAAAGTGATTTATTATCATAAAAATGGAGGGTGAATTATGGGGCGACATAAGTCAATTCTCAATACTTTTTTCTTTTCAAAATCTTAGAATCGGTGATATAGTTAAACACAAGAATTATAGGGATTATAATTTAAATTTCAAAATGGGTATCGATATGTAAAACATGATTATTGATGATAATGCAGGCATGGATATTATATTTGATTCCTTTAAATCAATATGGTTAGCGGATTTTACAGATGTTTTATCATTGTATTTAGAGACATCTTTTTAGTTCAATTTCATCTTTGAGGATTTAAGAGCAACTAACAAATATTAAGTTCTTAAAAATAATCTATGAAAAAAACTTTAACTGTTGAAAGAAAGAGTAGAGAATTTTTGTTAAAAGAGAGAGTAAAAGAACTTGAATGCCTTTATAGCATCTCGGAACTTGTAAGCCAGACAAACCTTAGCCTAAACGAAATATTCGAAGGTGTATTCTTACTTATTACGCAAGCATGGCAGTATCCTGAAATTACCCATTCAAGAATTATTTTCGATGATGGAAGAGTGGTATTATGCCCACATGAGAGACTACCTATAGTGGAAAAATTGTCACTTTCATCTGATATCAAAGTTAGTGGGAAGAAAATTGGCGTTATAACAGTTTTTTATTCAGAGAAACGACCTGAGATGGATAGAGATGTATTTTTAAAAGAGGAAAAGTCTTTGTTGGCGGTAATTAGTGAACGACTTGGGCAAATTATTGAGAAATTTGAAGCTGAACTTGACCTTAAGGAATCTCAACAAAAATTAGCTTTTCATTTGGAACATACACCAATTGGAGTAATAGAATTTGATAAAAAGTTCCAAGTGGTTTCATGGAATCCGGCAGCAGAAAAGATTTTTGGATACCCAAAAAGCGATATTATAGGCAGAGATGTTTTTAATAGCATTACTCCTTTGGATGTTCAGAGTAATATCAAGCAGCTCTTTGATGGAATTTTAGAAGGAAAATATGTTGAAAATGTAAATGATAACATTACTAAAGATGGAAAAAGGATTACTTGTAAATGGTTCAATACTCAGTTATTGAATGAAAAGGGTAAAGTAATTGGGAGTGCTTCTTTTTGTCAGGATATAACGGATCAAGTTCAAGCTGATAAGACTTTAAGAGAGTCTGAACAACTTTTAAGGATAGTTGCTGATAACTACCCCTCGTTTCTATCAGTTATTGAAAAAGACTTTACTGTTTGTTTCAGTGCTGGGTTACCGTTTAAAAAACTCAACTTAAATCCAGATGATTATAAAGGGCATACTTTAGAACAAGTATTTGGTGAATTGGCTCCCATTGTTAAAGAGCATTATCAAGAAGCATTTAAAGGGAAAGAAGTTAGTTTTGAACTTGAATTTGAAGGGCAAAATCAATTTTATAGAGCTGTACCAATAGTAAATAAAGAAGGTGAAGTAGACAAGCTGTTAGCGGTTGTTGACAACCTCATTTAAAAAGTTTGATTCATGAATTCCGGTGACATTACTATTTTTTTAAAAGTATCGGTAATAAACGAGTTACGTATCACTGGATTTACTGCAGGTAGCATTGCCTATCAGGAAATTGCAGATTGGGGTCGAGTTTTGGCGGTTTTATATTCACTTCTTCCTAAGACCACAACGGCTGATATAATCATACAAGCCCCCAAGATTTTTTGAAAGCTCATCGTTTCTCCAAGGAAGAAAACAGCTAGTGCTGCAGCCACGATTACTTCAAGTGTCGAAATTATAGCTGTATTGGCTGGAGCAATTCGTTTGAGTCCTTCAAAAAGGCAAACGATACCAAAAACAGTTGAAAATAAAGCACATAGAATGATCGCTGCCCAACCGGAAAAAGCCGTTGGCAATCCTAAACCCTGCATGGCTGTAAATACACCATAAACTAAGGTTGTCGAGATAAAAATTACAGCAGAAGAAGGGACTGGTCCCGCTTTCTTGATACTTAAACTAGCGAATGTAAAATATACTGAATAAAAAAGAGCGGTTATCATCGCTAAAATTATAGAAAAATCATATCAAAAATATATAGTCACCGAAGATAACACCAAACAGCCCAAATAATGCAATTAATATTTTATCTGAAATCATTGTTATTGAGCTCCTTAGATTAATTGAATTTTGGAAATTAAATCAATTATGGGTACACCTATATATTTCAGTACTCCAGAAGGAAGTAGCAATCATATGCTGAATCTTTCGCTCTTTGCCATCTTTCAGTTTTACATTAACCTTTTTCTTACATTTGCAGGGTGATTGACCACATTTAAGACAAGGAGGAGGCGGTTCTTAATAATAAAATCAAAATAGTCTTTTGGGTAAGCACCAAAATAAGGCTCAGGATCACCATTGGTATCGATACCACTCATAAAGAATTGGAAAATAGTAAAAAAGATACTCCCATTGGTTGGAACACTGCCTTTCTTTATTATTTCACTAGGTTTAATCCTGATCATTGCATCTTCAGGAAATGTCGAAACTTCACCCTAACCACATGATTTCAATTTAGGATCTATCAATTCCGCTCTTGTTTCAGCTTCATTCATCTTGTTTCTCCCGATTCTCAAACAGTTTCTTTTCTATTACTTCAAGTTGTTTTATATCTGCTTCATCCGCTGTCAGGCCTTGTGCTTTTTCCCAGGTGGCTCTTGATTGTCTGTTAAACAACTCATGTAAAGATGTTTTTCTAAGTTCTTTTACATGCTGTAAAGTTTGATTGTGCATCAGGAGCACCCAAAGCAGAAACCGAGGTTTTAAGATCCATAATCGTTGTTGCGCTTCCCAAAGTAATAGGGGTTCCTTTGTGTTAACAATCTGGGCTAAGGTAAGTCCTGCAATTTGTTCAGCAAGGCCTAATGTCACTGTGCCTGCCGACACCTGATGGGGGTATCGATATCCGATATTGTCAGGATCAGGCAGTAATAACTTTTTGTACAATGTCTGTTCTTCTTTTTTAGCTTCTAAACGGGGTTTTATATTATGTCTTAAAGGTCCTTGAGTGTATTGGCGAATTAATTTATGAGCCGGGTTAAAGGCTGTTGCTGCACTCTGGGCAATGTAAGCAATTCGGGTTCCCCGCATTTTCTGTTTTTCGGCCAGAGTAGCTGCCAAAGGAGAAAGGGTATTTGGTAAACTTTAAAATGTGCTTAGACGACAAAATCTTTGATTATATTGACATTAATTTCTCTAAGGTATATATTGATATATACCCAATGATCAATTACTAAAAAAAAGGATAAATGATGGAAGCAGTTGCTAAAATATTTAAAAACGGCCGCTCACAAGCAGTACGGATCCCGAAACAGTTTCGATTTCAAGGCAATGAAGTCAAAATTAGAAAAGAAGGGAATAAAGTGATATTGGAGCCACTTGAAAGAGAGTTTTGGGATACTGGATTCTGGGACATCTTCTGTTCTGATGATGAATTTAAAACACCCAAACCACTTCCCACCAAACCTATCGATTTTGATTAAGAGTTAAAATGCTGCTATTAGATACCAATATCGTTAGTTACTGGATGCGAGGAGATCAATTGATTATTGATCGAATTAAATGTTATCGACCGTGCGACTTATCGATTTCAACAATAACGTTGGCTGAAATACACTATGGAATAGAAAAATCACCCGTTAAGAAAAAGGAACGTCGAGAAAAAATAGATCAAATCAAGATCCATTTGGAAATTTATGCTTTTGATGAAGAATCCGCTTACCAGTATGCCTCTGTTCGATCCTATTTAGAAAAAAAAGGGATACCCATCAGTGAACGGGATTTACAAATTGCGTCGATTGCGCTTGCAAACCAATTTGATGTTGTTACTCATAATACAAAAGAGTTTCAGCGAATTCCACAATTAACGGTACACGATTGGAAAGAATAAATTGATCTCCCAAAAAAAACACGCCCTTAAAAAGAGAAAAAATTAAAGTTAAAAACTTAAGAACGTCCCTCTTTTTTTTACTCTTTTTAAAAAAAAGAGCCATTTTATAGTACGATTAACCGTACCAAATAATTAGTTTATGAAATATACCCAACCAGGCTTAATGGAGTTCTACAATCCATATCCGTACCCCGACTCAAATGATCAGCGATTTCAGCAGAAATACCTGCCATTCTGGCAAACAAAAACAAGATAAATACAATATCTTTCATCTCTGTTTCTGTAATTTTCTCAGATTTGATCTCTTGCCAAAAAAGATCAAGTGAAATCGTGGAAATCACCGCATCAATATTAACACAAAAGACATTTCGCGTAGCACCGATTTCAAACAACTGTTCAACCAAATGATGATAGTACTCTTGGAAGGAATTGGTCATTTTGTTTTTCTTAAATAGTGCTCTAATAAACGCTTCTCTTTTATCAATATTGACGGCTTTCCCTTTAAATACAGGGTGATTGATGCAAGGAATTTTGGCATATTGTAAATCTCCTTCTGCCTTAGCTTTTTTCTTGTAATGGAGATATGTTTCGGCCGACTTCATTGCTAATTGTTTTAGTTTGGGTCCCAAATCTTTCTTTTTGGCCTGGTAGGGATCAAATTCCTGAAAAACTCCTAACAAATAGGAGATTGCTTCATAACCATTTCCTCCATGTGCCAATCCGGTATTGGTTAAAAAACCGACGTAAGCAGTTGAAATTGGATTTTTCGCGCTGATACTTTCTTTGGCACCCTTGGCGCTGATTGTTCCCGGTCCGTTTGTAACTGTCAGGTTCAACATAGAATTAAGAGAAAACAGCTCCTTTGATTCAGGTTGGCGGTTAAATAGAACTCTAAAACAAGTTTCTGAAAAATCTGTTTCCAATATATTGAATTTAGATCTGTCTTTAAGTTTTTTCCAAAATGAATTGGATTGCGTTTTAAAACATGAACATCCGACAAGATAGCCGTTCATGGCTAAATATTCACTCAAGTCTTCCACTGTTTTCCTGGCGATCTTTCGGTTGGTTAAAGTAGGCCAGGATAATGATAACAAAACAGCAGCGATGATTAAATTTGCAGCATTTACCTTTTGCTTCTTCTTTTTTTCTTTCCGAATAAACTCCATTGCAAACTGAGTCAATATATTTGCTTGTCCGGTTGATTGGATGAGATCAATCAAATAGTCCGCGAATTGCTCATCTTGTTTTGGTGGTGCTCCTTTTGGAAAATCAATCTTGACACCCAGTTTTGCTTTAATAAGATTTGGGCTAATGGAAAGATCCTTTTTGGTATCGACATGGAATAAATCGATTAGTATTGATGTGATACACCGGATTTCATGAAAGGGATGATTTCCCCCAGCCGTTAATAATCCTGCTCCCAGATAAGCATTGGGGGTCCCCCCGTTTTTTCTGGTTTTTGTAACAATCTCATTATTTTCTGTACCCAAAGAAACAAAATAGTTCAGTATCACATTGATAAGTGGTAATTGAGAATCTTCCGGAATAGATTTCAGCAATGCAAAAAAACATGTTTTAGCAAAAGGAATCGGTACCAAATCTAATAACGAAATACCATGGAGTTCTGTCACTTGCGTTTTAGGATTTAAAAAACTGACGCTTGACTTATTTCTCATAGTTTCACGTTGGTATTGAGCACCGACCAGATGACTGACTTTTTCAATTTGTTCGTTGTAAGGGCTTACAGCTTTAACCTTATCCAGCCTAAGATGACTCGGATAGTCAACATCCTGATCAGATACAAACCAAGGTTTTAAATTTAAATCACCGATAGGTTTGAAATCAGGTTCTTCACCAATCTGTTTCATAATTTCAGTAGCAGCAGTGGGCACCTCCTGAATCGATCTGATCCTAACACCTCGTTTCGATACCTTGGGATTGGCAGGGTCAAATAAACCAACACCGAAAAAGTCATCAAACCACTTCTCTTTAGCTATGGCATCATCTCCAGAACCTGCTACCGCTCCTGCATGACCGCAAGAACGTGTCAGGTTTGATTTCCAACGTCCGGTAACACAGGCAATGATTGGTTTTGTTAATTTAAATCGTTCTTCCAGCACCCAATCCAGAGCATTTTTTTCATAATATCCCCCCGGTTCCACATAGACCACAATCGCTTTGGTGCGCGGATCATTTTCAGCACAATATAAAAATTCAGCCAGAGCAAATTGAATATAGACATCCTTACCACTACTCAAAATGGTGGAAGTCCCAAATCCAGCAGTTTTTAAATACTCTGATATGGTTGTGCTGAAATTACCTGAGTTACTGTAGATAGCAATGCTTCCTTTTTTCAAACTTTCAATTGGATTATCGCCTCCCAAAGCACCGCCAGTTCGAACATGATCCCATGGATTAGCAATACCAAGGCAATTGGCCCCAAATACATCTACTCCTCTTTTTTGAGCAGCCAGTCGAATTAAACGAGAATCACGAACCGAAATTTTTTCGGTAATAATCACGATTTTTTCTAAATGTTCATTCTGAGTCGTAAGTTCGGAAACTGCATGTGCAACTGCTGTAGGCGGTAAATAAATTACGCCGGTATCAAATTCGATCCCTTTTTCAAGCACTTCCCTAACACTTCCGAATACAGGAATGATACCGATATCGGTCTCCATATCTTCTCCAGACCGTCCGTACTGAACTCCGGCGACAATATTACCATGGCTATACTTATGGGAAACGGGAGTAACAACTGAGCTTTCTTTCCCATGAATATTCATCACACAAACGCGTGAATGCTTATGGGCCAACATATGGAGTGATTGGACACCCACAAAATAAGGAAAAGGATTTTGTTGTTGAGTCATTGTATTTTATGGTTATTAGGTTATAGGTTTTTTTCAATCTGTAATTTTAATTAAGCTCTAGATACTTATCCATTAAAAAACAACTGCCAGGTAAATGGGTTTGGATTGCCATCTAATCTTCAGTCTTCACCCTGGTTAGTTTTGTGGTTTCATTAACCACTGATCTAATTCCAATGTATAATTCAAAACTCCGATCATACTGCTGTCATGACCAAAAAAACGATAGGGAATCGACAAGTTATCCAATATATCACGCCCGTAAATCATTCCTTTAATCACATTAGGTCCCCCCCGTCCCACGACAACATGTATGTTAGGATTTAAGGAATGATGCTCTTTAAGGGAATCAAACATGGCTTTAAAAGTCACAAATATATCCGTATTGTTTGCTTTACCACCGATAATAAGTAGGACCTGGCATTGTTTGAGCCAATGTTTAAATGTAATATCAGCGATCGCCTTCATTTTACTATAGGGGGGATTACCACCAAAATCGGATGAAATGATGGCATTATTACCTAAAACCTCAGTTGCGGCACTGTTCGCTCCACCACCGAACATGAAGGGGAGAATGCTGCCTTTAGGATTGAGTTCCACCACATCGCTTTGTCCTTGGTAAGTCCTCAACATATTTATTTCAGCTTCGAAAGGAGTAAAATCAGTCGAGAATATTTCCGAAGGAAATTGTAACCTTTTGTAAGCCGGGTTATCTTTATCAAACGCTGCTTTTATATCACAAGCAACAGGAATATATCGCCCTCCTTTTTTTTGCATCCGAATCGGATTCAATTCCAACATGGTAAGTCCGAAGTCATCATAAAGTTGCCACAATTTGGGTAAATGTTGAACCAAAGGGCTGATGAAACTCTGTGGGCAATTTAAAGTTCTTAATGCGTCGTTGATATGGAATGATTTCAACCCGGTACTCGGGTTGAAATGAATAATCTTTTTCTTGTCACTAGGCACATCCTCGACATCAATACCACCTTCCATGGTAATAAGCATTACTGGACTTCTCACTTCGGTTGAGACAAAGATACTGACATAGACTTCCAACTCAGATTCAATGAACCCTTCAAATGTAACGCCATTGGCATGTACTTGGTGATTGCCCTGATGATGAGTAGCAAAAAAAAGAGATTTCTTAGCTTGCAAGACATCGTAAACATTGTTTTCGATTCTAATCAGCCCAGCCTTACCCTTTTTACCGACACCACCTAGGAATACAGGTTTAACAACACATTTTCCACCATAGTTTTCTAATAGGGTATTGATATTTTTATGTGAAGCATCTTCTCCCAAAATTTGAGGAGTTGGAAACTCGACAAGTTCAAGCAGTTTGACACCGTATTTCATTCCGGTTAGTTGCATGTTTTTCCTTCTGGTGATTAAATTAGAATTATATCGATTAACAAGGCCTTTGTTGGATAAAACTCGCTACTCTTTCAATCAATCAATCTCTGGCAATCATGATAATTCGTTACCAAAAAGACGCACATCTTTTAGCTAAGCATATATTAATAGCTTGGTGATATGTCAATAAAAAAATTGATTTATATCAATTGTACTCCTTCTGCACAGATCCCTGGATTGGTATGCCTTGGATCCCGCCTTTTCATCATCCAATAAAAATTCTTCATTGCTGAAAAGCCTTTTTAGTCAGAAGATACTTAACTGCACAAACCTACCTAAATATGATTTAACCCTAATTAAATGAATTTAATATGGATCAATTCAAAGTGATCGTTACAGTAAAATAATTTTTTTACCAGACAGGTTTGTTTTTCAATGACACTGTGCCTTTTTCCTGTGAATTTTAAGGAGTAATATTATTTTTAAAAAATAATGTGGGAGCCCATCACTTTGGACAATGGTCTATCAATATGCAGGAGAATACCTTGACCGTTGAGTGGGACGGTTGGGACAATAACACTGCCCGTGCATATGATTTGGTTGGTGAAATCCATTTTTATGATAGTACTACAGGCGAATGGAGAACTACTTTTAAACAATTCATGGAGGGTAATGAAGTCTTAATTATATAGGATTATTTAAGTCCCTTCATTCATAATGCGGTATATTTTTATTGGCTCCTCTTTAATCCCATTTGTTTAATATCAGTGCTGTCCACTGATTAGTGCTAACGCTTTAGACTAAGTTTAAAATACTTCTGAATGAATCATTAAAGTTAAAAACTTAAGAGCGTCCCCCTTTTTTCCCCAAAAATAACCTGGAAGCTTTCTGGATGGATTATATAATTTGAAACTTGTTGACTAAATCTTTCAACCGCTTTGAAACCCCAGTTAAATTCGAAGATTCTTTACGAATGTGTTCGGAGTTTTCCCGTGATTTTTGTGTGATTGATTTAACTTGGTTGATACTTTTTGAAATCTCAGAAGATGTCTTGGTCAATTCTTCGGCATTTTGGGCTAAAAATTGTGAGTTACTGCTCATTCCTTCGATTAATTTAGCAATTTCCTCAATCGCCGAATTCGTTTCAGTGACGTTGGTGGAAATAATGCCGGCAGTCTCTTGCTGCAATTCGGCCAGTTTGGTGATATCGTTTGAGGATTCACTAGTGGATACCACCGTTTTGGACATGAGGTCTGTGGTTTTTGAGGCTTTTTCTGTGTTGGACTGAATATCACTAATTTTATTAGCAATATCCTCTGCCGCACTAGCACTTTGTTTGGCAAGTTCTTTAATCTCATTGGCAACAACGGCAAATCCTTTTCCGGCTTCTCCGGCAGAGGCTGCCTCAATATTGGCATTGAGTGCTAATAAATTGGTTTGTTGGGCGATTTCTTTGATTATTTCAGTAACTTTTCCAATCTCTTCTGCGGACTGGCTGAGTGTCTTCATTTTTTCAATGGCCGTAATGGACATCTCTTTGGCTTCAATTGAGATTTCTGACCCTGTTTTCGCTTTTTGGGCAACAACCCGTATTGCTTCAGTCATTTTTAAAATCCGATCTGTGATCGACTTCATATTGTGCACCATTTGAGTGGTGGTGGCTGATATCGATTGTGTGTCATCACGCATAGAATTCATTTTTTCAGATGTCTCTTTAATACTAACAGACATTTCGGTTGATGCACTAGACACGGAATCTGATTGAAATTCAATATTTTTGGTGGAATCCGCAGTGATTATGGAGATATTGTTAAGCGATTCCGATGAAGAACTCAAAGTATTTGATTCTTGAGATATATCCTTAATCATCTGATTTAAATTCGAGATCATTTTTTGTAGCGCGTTTCCCAACACATCATTTTCCGAAGATAATACCACATCGCTTGTCAAATCACCTGAGGCAACGAGATTGGATGTTTTAGCGCGTGATTCTAATGCGAATATGAGTTCGTTTAATGCACTTCCGATTTGGGCGATTTCATCTTTCTTTTTAATTTGAAATCGTTGGTTGAGATCTCCCCTCGATACTCCTTTAATTAACAAAATTAATTTAATTAATGGTTTGGTGACTGAAGTGATAATAATGTACGCACTTATAAGACCAGCGACAATCCCAATTATAACGATAAAGCCAATATACTGTTGAGCGGATGTGACGCCTCGTTTTGTTTCTTTTCTGATGGTTTCATTGATCTGTTCGCTATTTTTGAGTACAACTTCCAATGCAGCATTTGCTTTGATGGTCGATTCATTTAACTTTTGCGTCAATTCTTTAATCATTTGCTTAGATTCAAGATATTTCAGATGATCAGCAAACAAACCATCCTCAGTCAATACACCGCCGCTTAATTCCGCAAACTCTTTGCTTAGTTGGGTGTGAGATTTTATATGCTCAGGTGCCTTTAGTTTTCGCTTCAATCGCTTCAATCTAGCAGTAATTTTCTTGGCAAGCGCTTCAAAATTTTTCCTGTGAGTGGGCAACTGTTGAATATTGGTCTCAGCCATATAAACTTTCAATAAATCCTGAAGTTGGATCAAAAAAACTTGCAAGGCTCCAGCTCTGTAAAGAACTGGTAAGTCCTTGGCAAACATCTCTAAAAGAAGATCAGAGATTTGTTTGGCAGTGGCTTTATCATTCATGGATAGTGTTCTGCCCTTATCCTCTGTTTCACCTATGGCAGTTTGAGCTGCTTCAATAAAATCATTCAGGTTCTTATTAAACCCTTGGCGTTTTTTATTAAAATCACTCAAACTGATATCAGATGTTTTTTCTTGAATAAGCATAGCAAGGTACTCACTTATCGCTTTCTTCGATAAATCAAGAAACTCACTACGTGACGCTTTTACCTCGTTGATATCCAGTTTAACATTGCCTTTTTTTAAAATTGATAAAAGTTGTTCAAAATTTTTAGTAAAAGATTTTTCTGTATCCTTTAATTCTGTTTCCAGGTATTCAATCGTTTGGCTATCCTTTGAAGCGAGAATATCGAGAACAGCGATATTAGATTTTAGCATACCATTCGCAAGAGAACCGGACAAATCATTAAGAGGTGAGGAAATATCAGACAGTGTGCTTATATTACCTTTAATTTGTTGAATAAAAAATAACCCTGAACCACCTGCACTTGCAATCAATATGACCAAAAGTGAAAACGCATAAATAAGCTTCATTTTTATGGTTAATCTATCAAATAGCTTTATTAAAAAACCATGGTAAGGTTGCATTATTGTTTCTCCTTCTACTGAGTATTAAAATTTAATAGTGGTAATTTCCCTCTTTTTGTCATTATTATCTGCAACTCAGGCCTCAATTTGAACAAAAGATCATCTTCTTAAAGATATCTCTTTTTTTTTACGATTTTCATCAGTTTTCTGCCCCATTTAAATATTAAATTTTTCGTATTTACAGTATAATTACACTGTAAACCATGGTCAATTGTTTTTTTGCATATGCCCAACTCACCAAATACCAATTCAGAGAATTTACATAAACATCTGATATTAAACATGACAACCCTGGTTTTATCTAAAAATACAATATATTTTTCCGTTTTAGTATTTTGTTAGTTTTTTTTTCATATAAATGAATGATGAATCATTACTTGTTTTAGTGAAACCATATTTTTCATAAAAACTGATAGCTGATTTGTTAAACTTCATCACTCTAACATTTATTGTCTTACCTTCTCCTGTTACAGATTTAATTAAATGTCGCAAAAGATGACTCCCTGTTTCTTTTAATGAGAGAAAACCAAGAAGTCCATCTATATAGATCATACTTCCATGTTAGAGATTACTTTTGATCATGAAACGATAGATACTTTATCAAAAGTTAGAACTGTAGAAAGTTTGAGGAAAATAGATAGAATTAATGATTTGTGCCTGCAGTTTTCTGCAGTGACAACTTTAAATCCCTGATCACGAGACCAATCAAAATCTTCCACGGTATAACCGGTTCCTCTTAAACCCATTTGTACTACCCGCTCGCAATCAAGTAGTCCTTCTTCTACAGCTCTGCGAAAAGGGGTGCCATGAGCAAATTTTTCTCCAAACATTTCATCGTTGATATCCGCGTGAGCGTCTACCTGGATCACTCCTACGAGGGCCAAAACGGGTTCCGGGTCGATTAGAGGTACCGATATCAACGGGAAAACCGACAAAACAAGCATCCAATCCAGTTGCGGTTTCTTGTGAGGGAAGTCGCATCATAGTAGAATGCTGTCAAGTAAAGAATTCTCTGGGAATCATATCGGTCGCTAAAAGTCTATTTCAAATTCAGAAAAATCAGGTATACATTCTTACCGTTTCAACCATGGTGGCTATATTCTCGGGTTTAGCCTCGTCCGGGATACCATGAGCACCATCAATGATCAGCCCGCCGGTATCTCCAAGCACATCAATCAGTTCCTTGACTTCGTCCTGGATCTGTTCCTTGGTTCCAAATATCAAACTCGATGACGAAACATTGCCCCAGAAACACATATGATCCCCAAGAACCTGTTTGAATTTTTTACGGTCGATATGTTCAAAATGAGCAGCAACCTTACCTTTAGGTAGCTCTCTCAAGTATTCCAACCGGGGGGTGTAATCCCCTTCAAAAACCACAACTGGCGTAATACCGGAATCAACCAAACCACAGATAAGCTCCTTAAGACTCGGCCAGTAAAATTTCTGAAACTGTTCATCAGACATAAATCCTTTGCTACCGCGAAACAGAGGAAGCCCAAACCGACTGAGATTGGTCATTTCACACCCAATAACACCAGCCATGATTGTTGCAGGTGTCAGTGATGCTATGGTTTTCAATAATTTGTCAGATTGGCTAAACATATCCAGCATGGATCCTTCCATCCCTCGCAGCATCGTCGAAACCCAATCAAAGGCACATATGCCTTCAGCTAATGAAACTATCGGGTATCCAAGTACTGTCATTTCTTCTTGATATCCTTTCACCGCATTTTCATAAGCACCCATTGTCTGCCCTAATTTAACCAGTTTTTCTAAGAGATTTAAGATAACGGGATTAGACACAGTTGATCCAATATTAAAGGTAGGCTAAATGCATTGTCTAAAAAACTGAGGGGTGATAATTCAAGATCAGCTAAAGGTGCCATTAGGGATGAAATTCTAGGCCAGATATTTTTCATTACGAAGCCATCAGGATCATTCAAATACGCGTCATATTCTCCTTCCTTTAGGTAATCACTTTCGAGATATTGAAAAGCTTCATGGTCACGTAGTGCGCCACCTGGCCACTTCATGCTTTTGATACCTAGAATTTCGTGTCCTTTTGCGGGAAATAGAGCTGGAAAAGTTGCCATATCTAAATCGTAACGAATATTGAAGTCCTTCCAGGCCTTGGTTAATTTATCGAAATCAAACATAGCCTCCTTTTTACTGATACCGGCTATCTCAGTAGCGAAATATTGTCCATAAGCGAAGCTTACAGGTATCCTTCCTTTATTTTTGAGATTAACGGCATCGTTGAATCGTTTTTCTCGTGCCGCAAATTGTTCCTGTGCTGTACTCATATTCTTTCTCCGATCCAGGTTTTAGTCAGTTTTACAGCCGCCACGGCATCACGCCCAAATGCATCCGCACCCGTGACTTCCCTGACCCTATCATCAACGGGTCCGCCGCCAATCATAATTTTACGCCCATTTCTTAACCCCGCTGCTTCTATCGCCTTAATTGTTTCCTTCATCGGTTTTAAACCCAGCGTTAATAGCGCACTCAAACCGATAATTTGAGGTTGATGCTCTTTAATTTTCTCTACAAAGGTCTCTACGGATACATCAACCCCCAGGTCAATCACTTCGAATCCATTGGCATCTAACATGAAATTAACAATATTCTTGCCGATATGGTGAATGTCACCTGCCACCGTACCTATTAGAACTTTCCCTAATTTCTCTTTGGGTTCCTCATTTTTATATTTTGATTTGAGAATATCAGAAATTCTTTCCATAATACGTCCACTCATAATGAGTTCCGGAATAAATGCCTGTTCTGCTTCAAATCGCTCCCCGATCTTTTCCAGTGCTTCATTGCATCCCTTCAACACATTTATAGGAGAAACATTTGCATCCAGCATTTCTCTCACTATTTCTAATGTTTCACTCTCTTTCATACTGATAAAAGCTTCAATCAATTTATCTTTCACTGTTAACTCCCTTTTTAATCTCATATTGATCAGATCCAATCTTATATAAACATTAGTTTTGTTTCAAAAATCTTTAAACGTTTCTCCTTTCTATTTTAATTTTTCCAATATTTAAATTTGAGTGGCGACAGTTCATCTACCGATCGCTTCGCAAGATCATTTTCCGGCATATTAGACCATACTTCTGATGCCATTTCCTGGATTCGGTGACATATTTCACTTTCATCACCACCAAGAACCTGACCCTTTTCAATCACAGTCCTGCCATTAACAATCACAGTTTCCACATCATCTTTATCCGAATTATAGACGATATTTGAGACGGGATCTCGCAATGGTGCCATCCCTAGCGAGTTTCCTGAAAAAATGACCATGTCTGCTTTTGCACCCACACCTAAACGCCCAATATCATCCCGACCAAGTGCTTTTGCCCCCCCTAGAGTGGCAGCATTAAACACATCTGCTGCTGTTGTCGATTTAGGGTTATAATCAGCCATTTTTGATCCAATGGCGGCCAAACGCATATTTCTGAGAATATTTTGAGGACTGGTATCGGTTCCGATACTCATATTGATACCAGCTTCAAGGTACCTCGCAAAAGATTCTAAAACCGCTCCGTCACGCATATACACCCATGGACAATGGGCAACACTACAACCGGATTTGGCCATAATTTCCAGGTCTCCTGCCGCCGTTTCTTCTCCCATAAACCAGTTAGCATGGCTGGAACCGCTGATAATGAAAGCATGGCCCAGCAGTACATTATCCTGCAGGAAACCAATATCTCGCAACCATGAAAGAGATGTTTTTCCATAGCGTTTCAACATTTCTTGATATTCTACGCCACTTTGTGCCGTATGTATGGTTACGGGCATTTGATATTTTTTTGCATATTCCTGACTTTTCAATAGAAGTTTTTCAGTGCTTGTATCGGCCTGTCCGATAGAAATCATTCCCCGAATCAATCCATCACAGGTATTTTCATGAGTTTTTAGAAAATCAATATTATGATCTAATATTTCCATGCTTTCTGTTTCCATCCATTCGTATTTTACTTCACCCTTAGGGTCCATTAACAGATCAGCGGAAAACGTCATTGGTGCCAGATAAACCCTATTTCCATATTGTTTTATTAGTGGAACTGTCTTCTCGGCAGTATCTAAAAAATTAATATCTACGGCGGTTGTTGTACCACATCTCAGCATCTCCATAAGTCCAAATTCATACAGAATTGTTCTCATTTCCAGTGGTACACTTCGTTGTAATGGAAGCATTAATTCATAAAGTACTTTATCTCCTGAAACATCATCAAGAAGTGATCGGTCCAGTGGAGAATAAGCAGGATGGGCATGTGTCGTAACAAATCCTGGTGATATTATTTTACCAACAGCATTTAATGTCTCGTCTACAGACTTATCATATCGTTTACCGACATATATGATATCCTGACCCTGATATACAATTTCACCATCTTTAAGATATCGATGTTCATGACCATCGTAAGCGATTATCCAGGATGCTTTTATTTTAATCTTTTTTTCATTCATTTGGTTTGCCGTTAGGTTTTCATATTCATATCTTTGCTATCAAAATCTGCTTTTTTGCTAAATCAGGTCCTTGAATTTTTCCGTTGAAAACGGCTTCTTGGCAGCTCTGTTAGCAAGCGCTTCACGCAGGGCCGTATGTTTTTTTTCACTTAAAGGGTAGAAGGCACAGATAACAACGGTAACAATAAGAGGAATCGCACAAACGATGGAAGTGGTTAGACGAATCCCATAAATGGCTTCGGTGGTCTGCTCTATATTTGGAACATACCCAACGATCGTTAGAATCGTGCCAATGAGACCCATGGTTATAGCAGCGCCGACTTTCTGCACTAGTGAAATGAACCCAAAATAAAGACCTTCCCTACGCTCTCCGGACTTCCACTCATCCACCTCTGTTACATCACTAATCATACTCCAGATAATAACCCATAGAGCTATAATGCCAGCTCCTGTCAAACCAAATAGAACATATAGCAATGGTTTGTCGTCAGATTGGACCAACATAATACCGGCTTGTAACAATCCCCAACTCCCGACAAACAGCATGTAACCAATCCTTTTGCCAAGTTTTTGGGTAACCAGGTTTACCAGTGGAGCGAAGAAAAGTCCGAGGACAGCCGGTATGGCAATGAGTCCCGAAATAGCTGTTTTGTCCATCCCCATATAGTAAGTACCATAATATATCATGATAGCTCCACCTAACGTTTGACCCGCTACACCAATTAGATACATAATAGTAACATATCGAAAGGGACGGTTGGCTAAGACTGTAGTATATCGGTTGAAAAACTTCTCAGCCTGTTTATTTCCAGTAGTATCCTTAAATTCGAGTTCTGTACCTTTGGTCCCCGCCCAGCAAATCAATGAAGTTAAAACGGTCACACCACCCAATGTAAACGCCATAAGTGACCAGGCACCCTCTATGCTTTCTGTCACCCCACCATAAACATCCACCAGAATCAGAGGACAGGCAGCGCCCAGTACTGCTCCAATTGAGATAGCTGCACCCCTGTAACTTTGGATACTGGTTCGTTCATTGTAATCCTGAGTCATTTCTGGTCCCAGGGCAGAATAAGGAATAAAGAAACCGGTGAAGCAAGTGAAGAACACGATCACCGCGATAATAAAATAGATTTTAGCTGCGGTGGGTTCCAGACCGAAAGATGTGAAGAGTATCCAGGCGGAAACGCCAAAGGGAATAGCAAACCACAACATAAAGGGGCGTCGTCTTCCAGATTTAAGTTTCGCGTTATCAGATATGGATCCGATCCAGGGATCAGTAAAAGCATCCCATAGAATCCCAATCATAGAAATAATGCCAGCAAAAGCTGGATTAATACCGGCAACATCGGTTAAAAAGAATATAAAAAAAGCATAGTAAAACATGTACAAATTCGTATTCCCTATTTCACCAATTCCGTACACAATTTTTTTACCTATTGGAACTTTATTGCTCATAATCTCTCCCAGGTTCAATTTATGATTATCAGATCCAATGACCCTAACCCCATCCATAATCATGAAGTCTATGGTTCCCTATGTCTTACACAAAACAAGGAAGTGGGAACATTGAAATTTCAATCAAATTGATTAGAAATTTCAAATCTAGTTCTGGTCTATAATTTTTGTTTTTTCTAAAAATCCTCCATCTTTTAGTTCAGGTTAGGATAATATTTTTCCACCATGATTATTAATTTTGGTTTCTTATACCTTCAATATTCAGCAAAATCTTTTCCTGCTTTGCTTTTTATGTTCTTATTTTTGCTGTTAATGTGTCATATCTTGCTATTATATCAAAAAACTGATATTTTATAATCGTATTTCTGTTCTATTCTGATGTCCAAAATAGTTACTTTTCAAATCTAAATAGTGTTTGAACGAAAATGCCATTATTGGATATCAAACCGGTAATTGGGGGTATCGCTACGAAGCCTCACGATCCTCGTAACTATCGGGTATTTAACTGTGTAAGCTTTTGCTAATAATTGTACATATCCCCAAATTACCTACTTTTCGTTCAGACACTAAATACCAATCAGGAATATGATTTAAATAAGGTATGAGAAATAAAGAGATTTTAAAAGATTATGTTAAACGTATCAATAAGGTGATCAACCATATTGAAAATCATCTGCATGATGACCTTTCACTTAAAGTTATTGCTAATATAGCATGCTTCTCACCTTTTCACTTTCATAGAATATTTAAAGCATTTGTTGGAGAAACGCTTAGTTCATATATCCAACGATTACGTATTGAAAGAGCTGCTTTTATTTTAATCTATGATATTAAAAAATCCATAACAGACATTGCTTTTGATTGTGGATTTTCATCATCACAACAACTGGCCAAAACTTTTAAAAAGCATTACTCTTTAACTCCATCGGAATTCAGAGTGGAGAAGAATCCAGAATTTCCAACAGTAGTCCCATCAACCGTTTACAACGATTCTGATGATAAATTTCAAAAACTCATTAACCAAATCGCCTTTTCAGATACTATCTCTGAGAATATCAAAAATACTTTCTTGGAGAAAAGTGCATCCTTAAATATTGAAGTAAAAGACATGCCTCAGATATCTGTGATTTATATTCGATATATCGGGGGATTTGAATTTGAAACAATAACTCGAATCTACAATAAACTATTTATTTGGGCGGAATCAAGAGGATTAATCGATAATAATAATTCAATATATGTTTTATCATGGAATGATCCCCAGCTTACGTCTAAAAACAAGCTTCGCTTTGATATCTGTCTTTCAATCAAAGAAGATGTCATACCAGAAGGGGATATCGGTACACAAATAATTGCAGATGGAATTTATGCAGAGTCTACCTATATTTTTGAAAATACAAAATCTGAAGATGTTGAAATTAAAATGAGTGAAGATGTTGAAACACCTTTTGTATGCTATTGGTTACCAACCAGTGGATATATTCTAGCGGGAAAACCCGTTTACATAAAAATTCAAAAAAATGATTTAAATCGCATTTCAGTAGACGATCCTGTCAAATTTTATTTCCCTTTAAGTCCCATTTAATACTATCCCCAAAAAAGCCTCAACAGGATAGAATGGTCGAATTTTCAACTCGGGAGAGGTGACCTTCGACCATGTGAATGAAGTTGGCCTTATTATCTCCGCTATAGACCATTGAAGAGGCAATTTCACTCGCTAATATTGCAGCTTTATAAGATTTAATGTCGATTTCTGTTGCGATGTTCTCTCGATGGTCCCAGGAAAATTATTTTCGTTATATGCGACAAGAGTATAACAGCATAACAGGGAGAGAATGTCCCTTTTTTCTTTCTTTCAAAAGTAACGATTTCTATAGCAGTATTTGGGAAAAAAGTGATAAATAAGTTGGAATATAAAAAGCAATCATTATTGAATATCCACATTTTCGTAGCTATTTAGTACTATTTCCAATCGTTTTAAGGTTGATATCCGAAGGATCTCTATCTCCGGTGTAAAAAATAATTCGGTTCTCATTTTAGTTAACTTAAAGAAAATGGGTTTTAATTTTACTGATTAGTTAAATATTTTTTTCAACCAAGGTACCTATAACCGGTTTCTTGATTAAGTTGCTTAAGTTTAATAAAAAGATACTATTTTGCTCAAATGCAATATCATCGATTTAGATCAATTATCATAATGATTTTAATTGTTCTTTTAACTACGTGTAATGTGAAAGAACAACGGGAAAATTATGAATTAATAAAATTAGCTGAAAAAATTAGTGAATCTTTGTTAAAGGCACGAAAGGAAATCGACAATTTAAGGGTTATCACTGAAAAGTTGTATCAAGAATCAAGTAAATACATAGGACTGTTCAATGATTCAAGATATGAATATTTGAAAAACCGTGTTTTTTATACTCCGAAAGATGATGGTAATTGTGAGATTTGGGCTTCTGGACTTGTTCCTATTGGTAAACTTGAAAAACAAAAAATTAAATCCCTGGAGAGTTTATGTCCATCAATGCAACGCGTTAAAGAGAGTAGTAACCTTATAACCAATTTATATTTAACCACCTTCGATTCAATTATTGTAAACGTTCCCTATGCAGATATTCACGCTTATTTAACGCCCAAATTTGATTTTTCAAAATCCTGGGTCACCTATTGGGAAGCAGATGCCAGGAGAAATCCTGAAAAAAAGACGATTTGGGTAGTACCGTATAAAGATGCTTTGGGAAGGGGATATATGACATCTGTCATAACACCGATATATCACAACAATTTTCTAGAGGGTACTTTAGGCATCGATATAACGGTTAATGCAATTAATGAAATGTTTATTGCTTCATCAAAAAAAAACCTGATGATCATTACACCTCAAACAATTCCACTCATTGTTAATGAATCCAGCGCCACTATTCTCACCATAAAAGATTTAAAAAATTACAACTATCTGCAAAGGGCCTCAGAAAACAAGGTTATTCCACAATCCATGATGATGATTCAAAATAAATCAGAAAAAATCCGACATATTGCACGTTGGATTCAATCAGATAAAAAAAGAATCACTCTTTCCATTGATGGCACTAAATATACGCTTTTCAAGGAAAAAATACCTGAAGTTGGTTGGAACTTAATTGAGTTGGTAAAAAAATAAACAAGCATGCGTTTAAAAATACTTAAAAGTTTTGGAATAATTGTACTTATTTTGATTGTTTCAGGATTACTAAATAGCTTTTTTATTATTCGGATTAATAGTTCAGTTGAAGAAATTGTCAAAAAGAAGTTTATCATCGAGCAAAAGGTACAAATAGGGCATCTTATCATCAACAAAATCTACAACAAGATCTGGGATACGATACTTCTTGATCAAAATCTGAGAGGTGAACAAGTCAAAGAACTCGATGAACTGGCGATGACATTTTATCAAATTATGGATTACTTATCTGAACTGTTCCCAGATCGGCGAGAGGAGATCAATGATTATAAACGTGATTTTCAAACCTACTACCTGATTGGTAAAGATATCCAGCAGCTACCTGACATAACCAGCTTTCAAAATAATGACGACAAAATAAACAAATTTAAACGTCACAAACAACTGTTAGTTTCTGGCATAGATGCCATGTTTGCCACTTACAAAGAAGAGTTCGCAAATGCCTTGACCCAAATGCAGAAAGAAATCATTTTTATTGTTATGTTATCAACAATTACCAGCTTGGTTGGTTTAATCGTGGCAATCATCTTATCATTAACACTCTCCTCAAATTTAGTTCGACCGATACTAAATTTAACACACACCATCAAACAGCTAACCTCAGGACATAAAAATATCAGAGCCAATGAAAAACCTAAAGATGAAATCGGCCGATTAGGAGTTGCCTTTAATAAAATGACGGATCAACTGGTTCAATCTTTACATAATCTTGAGATCCAAATCGCCAAAGTAAAACAAACCGAACAGGAATTAAGATTTAGTAATGTTATGTTGAAAACCCAGCAAGAAACCTCCCTGGATGGAATCTTAGTTATCGATACCCAAGGCATGATTGTATTAAGCAATAAGCGTTTTCGTGAAATGTGGCAGATATCAGATGATACTATTGAAAAAAGAGACATTCAATTTCTATTTAGCCAAATGGAAAAACATATTATATCCTCTATTCCGTTACAGTTTTTTGATACTGGGAAAGAATTAAAAAAAGCATCCGTCGATGGGATCAAAACAGTTAATGGCCACATTTTTGATGGGTATGCTTCTATGATGATAGGAGCTAATGGTGAAAACTACGGAAAAGTCTGGTATTTCAGAGATATTACCGCACGTGTTTTGGCTGAAGAAAAAGATAAAGAACATAGAAAACAACTCATTCAAGCAGATAAAATGGCATCATTGGGTATTCTTGTTTCAGGGATTGCTCATGAAATCAATAATCCCAATCAATTTATCATTTCCCATATATCACCTTTAAAAAATGCCTGGGAGGGTGCTCTACCTATTTTAGAAGAATACCATAACCAATTTGGAGATTTTAAGCTTGGGGGGGTTGACTACTTATACATCAAAGAAAAATTATTATCCATTTTTGACAATATTGAAACCGGTTCCAATCGTATTAAATTGATTGTGGATGAGTTGAAGAATTTTGTAAAAGACCAACCACCTGATTATAAGGAATCAGTGGATATCAATGCCATTGTCGAATCATCCCTAACTTTGGTTTCAAATATGATAAAAAAATCCACTGATTATTTTGTTTTTAAAAAAGGACAAAATATACCCGTAATTACAGGTAACTACCAGCGCCTGGAGCAAGTTATTGTTAATTTACTCCAAAATGCTTGCCAGGCACTTCATTCAAAAAAGGATTCGATTCTAGTCAAAACCGATTTTGATAAAAACACCTCATTCGTTTTTTTAATCATTAAAGATAGCGGTATCGGCGTTAACGAAGATCATTTAAGTCGTTTGATTGATCCTTTTTATACCACAAAAAGAGAGATAGGGGGGACTGGGCTAGGTCTCTCAATTTCATCAAGCATTATTGATCAACACGGTGGTACGATGAAATTTGATTCATCACATAAAAAAGGAATGGAGGTGACGATTACATTACCCTTAAAATATGATAACCATCAAAATTAAATGAGTTAGAAAAAAATGGGATCAAAACAGCCTAATTCTCCAATCCTGATTATTGATGACGAAATAGAAAGTCTGGATGGATGTGAACTTACATTAAGATCAGGTGGTTTTAACAATATTATTACCTGCCAGGATAGTCGATTGGCCATGGGATATTTTGAACGTCAAACGATCGCCGTCGTACTGTTAGATCTATTTATGCCGAATCTGTCCGGTCAGGAGCTATTATCAAAAATTGTGACCAATTTTCCGCAAATTCCCGTGATTATCATAACCGGCATGAATGAAGTTGAAACAGCCGTTAAATGCATGAAAAAGGGCGCCTTTGATTATATGGTTAAACCTGTAGAATCCAAACGAATGATTTTTGGTACGCAAAGAGCTGTCAATCTACAAGAAGAAAGAAACGAATATCGAAGCTTTCGTAAAAAGATACTTGAGGACAATCTGGAACATCCTACGGCATTCGCTGATATTGTGACATCCAGTAAAAGTATGCGCGCGATATTTCAATATGTAGAAACGATTGCTGAAACCGGAAAACCAGCTTTGATTACAGGTGAATCCGGGGTGGGGAAAGAACTTGTGGCCAAAGCCATTCATAAAATTTCAGGCCTGGAAGGAGAGTTTGTGTCAATTAACATTGCCGGGCTTGATGATGTTCTATTTTCAGATACACTGTTCGGGCATATTAAAGGTGCTTTCACCACTGCTGAAAAAATGCGGGCCGGTTTGTTTCAACGCGCTAAAGGCGGCACTCTGTTTCTGGATGAAATTGGCGATTTAAGTATGAGCAGTCAATTAAAGCTACTAAGAGTACTTCAGGAAAGAGAATATTACCCTGTAGGCATGGACGTGCCAGTCGAGGCAGATGTCAGAATTATCACAGCCACCAATGAAGATTTATTGCAGAAAATGCAGGAAAAAAAATTTAGAACGGATCTGTATTATCGCATTCAAACCCATAACATTCAGTTACCACCGTTAAGAGATCGTAAATCCGATATTCCGGTTCTGATTGATTATTTTATGGAAAAAACGGCGACGACCTTAAATAAGACTAAACCTACTCCACCTTTAGAATTATATACACTTTTAGCTGGTTATCATTTCCCTGGAAATATCCGTGAACTTGAATCCATGATATTTGATGCGGTCAGTAATCACCGATCTAAAATGCTCTCCATGAAGCTTTTCAAAAAACATCTGGAAAAACACCGTTCAAAACAAGATCACGATAGCTTAAAAACGATGCGTGATCAGTCAAATAACCCCTATTCTCTTATTGAACCTTTACCAACACTCAGGAAAGCACCAGGTTTTTTGTTATCGGAAGCCTTACAACGAAGTCATGGGAATAAAGATAATGCAGCTCGTATTTTAGGAATTACCAGATCAGGGCTTAATAAAGCCATAAAACGATCAAAAATATAACAGGTAGGACTTCTTTCCCTTTAAGGAGATTTGTCTTTTTTTATTTAATATACTGTTATATTAAATATTCTATTCGTTATATTGCAACTTGCAGGGACAACTGTCCCACCCCTTCAGTCAACCTCTTTTTACACACGTTATAGCCGCACACTTAGTCAATTATGTGTTTAAAACACTGTTTGATTACTGGCATACAACTCGCAGTAAGTTCTTTTGTTTTATTCTTCTAAAATCTAAAGACGCTATTATAGATAATATTTAACGTGTAAATAGGAGAGGTAATATGTTAGATCATATTTTAAGAAAAATATCATTTGGGCTGATCTTAATCATTTCAATATTTTTTTTAGGGAGTGTTAGTTTCGCACAGGATATTATTATCGGTGGAGCACTTAGCTCAACTGGTGTACAGGCTCCCTTGGATGAACCGGGATTAAGAGGAGCTCAGGTGGCTGTAAAAGCCATTAATGATGCCGGTGGTTTGCTAGGGAAAAAAGTGAAGTTCATTAACCTGGACGGGAAAAGTGATCCTGTTGTGGTTGGAAATATTGCGGTCGAACTAATCGATAAAGGTGCAGCCTTGTTTGTGGCTCCCTGTGATTTTGATTTTGGTGGACCCGCTGGCCGTGAAGCTCAAAAAGCTGGAATAGTTGGTATTTCAACCTGTGCTTCAGATCCGTTATACAGTTCCTGGTCTCTGGGTGACAAACAATTTACTCTGTCCATGTGGAATACCACCATGGGCGCTGCTGCTGCAGAATATGCTTATAGAGAGCGTGGCTGGAAAAACGCTTATGTAGTTACTGATCAATTTATCGCCTATACCAAAAGTCTCAGTAAATACTTTTTGGAACATTTTAAAGCGATTGGAGGAACAATTCTGGGTGATGATAAGTATACCCAGGGAGATCAAGACTTCTCCGCCCAATTATCCCGAATAAGGGCATTGAAAACAAAACCGGATGTAATTTTCATATCTTCTTATCAACCGGATCTTAGTACCATTATCCGCTCTTTACGTGAGGTTGGTATCAATGCACCTGTTATGGGTGGCGATTCCTATGATGATCCCGGATTATTTGAAGCTTTAGGGAAAAAATTTGGGAATGATATCTTTTTTGTAACACACACCTGGATGGGGCCAGAATCACATCCCGACATGCCTAAATTCATAAATCTGTATAAAAGCTTTTATAACAAAAATCCAGACACTTCTTTTGTCGCTACAGGATGGGATACAATTATGTTAATGGCGGAAGCAATCAAAATAGCAGGGACCACCAATGGTGCAGCTGTTGCCAAAGCTATGGAATCTAGTGAGTTTAATTTATTAACCGGAAAACTCTCATATAAATCAGCTGCTGAAGGACATGCACCTGATAAAGCAGCTGTTTTAGTACAATTACAAGATGGACGACCCTCATTCATGGGATGGAGACGTCCAGCCAATCCTCCTGCGCCATAATTTGGATTGCTGGCTTTATTCTTTTACGGAAAAGGGGGGTATCCCCCCCTTTTACCACCAAAACGGCTATTTAAAAAAATGGTGTAAGTTTATGGAAAAATCTATGTTAAGTGCGACTGGAATTTTTGTTGATTTTTCCGGATTGCGAGCACTTGATAATGTATCCTTAAGTATCTCCACGGGTGAAATCGTCGGGCTAATTGGTCCGAACGGATCAGGTAAAACGACTTTTGTCAATGCGTTAACCGGTCAAGTTAAAGTTTCGGCAGGGCAGATAATATGTAAAGATAAAGACATTACAGGATTACCACCCAATAAAATTGCTTACCATGGTATTGCGCGCTCATTTCAGATTGTCCGCTTATTTCATGAATTAACGGTTTCAGAAAATATTGAACTAGCCGCCATTGCTCAGGGAGCCTCCCGTAAGTCTGCTAAAGAAATAGCAGATGAATTGATGATAAAATTTGATTTAACACCTTTCTCCGATCAACTTGGGCACACCCTCAATTATGGAGACAAGCGAAGAGTAGAAATTGGTCGTGCCTTGGCTAGTCAACCGCAATTTATACTACTGGATGAACCCGCTGCCGGCATGAACGAAGCGGAAAGTGATGCACTATTGGAAACTTTAAGCCGACTCCCTGAAGAGCATCAACTTGGCATATTGATCATAGATCATGATATGAGTTTGATCATGCGTTTGTGCTCAAGGTTACATGTACTGGATTCAGGGAAAACAGTAGGTGAAGGTGATGTGGAAACAGTGCGGAAATTACCAAAAGTTATTGAGGCATATTTAGGTTCAAGTGCTAAAACCGAGGTCGATAATGCTTAAAATTGAAAATATCAGTGTAAAATACGGGGCTGTCACAGCCGTTAAAAAAATCGATTTAGTGGTCAACCGGGGAGAGTTAGTAACATTACTGGGTGCTAACGGTGCAGGAAAATCTTCAACTTTACTAGCTATTTCAGGAGCCATTAAATGTACTCAAGGTAGTATTATTTTTAATGAACATAATATTACAACTTTAACACCTGAAAAAATAATTCGATTGGGTATCGCTATGGTTCCGGAAACAAGAGATGTTTTTCCTGATCTGACAACCCACGAAAACCTTAAACTAGGGGCATTTATTCGCAGCAGAGATAAAATAGGTGTTAATGAAGATATGGAGAAAATGTTCGCTTTATTTCCTATATTGAAAAAACGTTTGAATCAATCAGCAGGAACCTTGTCAGGCGGCGAACAACAACAATTGGTCATTGCGCGCGCTTTAATGTCTCGACCTAAATTATTACTACTGGATGAGCCATCCCTTGGTCTTGCTCCGACAATCGTTGATCAAATTTTTGACTTGATTCGTCATCTTAAAGATCAGGGATTAACAATTCTGTTGGTAGAACAAAATGCTGTAAAAGCCTTACAATTAGCTGATCGAGCCTATGTATTATCGTTAGGGAACATAGCAACGTCAGGAACTGCTCAAGATATTGCATCAAACTCAGATTTAGCTTCAATCTATTTCGGAAAATAACAGAAAATACTATAGGTGACATAATGCTTGGACAAATCATACAATTTACAATTGATACCCTAAGCCTGGGAAGTTTATACGCGTTAATGGCGTTAGGACTTGTAATTGTTTACGGTATATTAAAATTGGTTAATTTCGCATATGGTGAACTGATTATGGTTACAGGGTATACGCTGTTCTTATTAAATGCCTCGCCATTACCATGGTTATTTATGGCAGTTTGCGCCATTTTTATGGCAATTTTTGTTGGTATATCCACTGAATTGATTGCCTTCAGGCCTGTCAGAGCCAAATCAGTTACCGCAGTATTAATCACCTCGTTTGCTTTTAGTACTCTGCTACAAAATGCAGCGCTTTTATTTATTTCTCCCCGCACACGTCAAGTGCCTTTACCAGATATATTCTCAGAGTCCATTGAATTAGCTGGAGTTATTACACCTATCAGAAATATTATTACCATTGTTTGTGCGGTTTTACTCTTAATCATCTTTGCCTTATTATTGAAAAAAACAGTACTGGGAATAGCATTAAGAGCTGCAGCTTCAGAGTTTCGAATGGCTCGTATGCTGGGTGTTCCAGCAAATTTGGTCATCAGTCTGGCTTTTGCAATCAGTGGTTTATTTGCAGGAATTGTCGGAATTTTGTGGTTAGGGCGTATCGGTGTCGTCGTTCCCACAATTGGATTAGAACCACTTCTAATTGCTTTTATAGCCACTGTTATTGGAGGAATGCGGAGTTTGCAAGGTGCGGTTTTAGGTGGCTATTTATTAGCGTTTATTGATGTTTCCCTGAGTTATTCGTTGCATCAGGATCTCCTACAATTTAGAGACGCTTTCACCTTTTCATTTGTAATTTTACTATTGGTGATAAAACCAGAGGGCCTGATTAAAGGACCTGCTACTGGACAACGCACCTGATTGGGAGACTGAGATGTTAAATAAAAATAATCTAACCACATTTTTCATACTGGCAATTCCTCTTGTCTTAATTGTTGTATCAGTTGATTTGATCAATATTCGACTATTAAACAGACTTGCCATCATACTTTGTATCAATATGGTTCTGGTACTAGGGCTTCAATCATTTATGGGGAACTCCGGAATTTTATCTTTTGCGCATATCGGTTTTATGGGAATTGGTGCTTATACAGCTGCTGTGCTAGCCATGCCAATTCGTATGAAGGCAATGGCCCTCCCTGATCTGTATTTAATTCTAAAAACTATCGAAATTTCACCTTACTTGGCTATATTCATCGGAGGGTTACTGGCGGCATTGGTTGCAGCAGCCATCTCGTATCCATTGATGCGTTTGTCTGATGCTGCGGCCGTAATTACCTCTTTTGCCTTATTAGTGGTCTTACACACGATTATGGTGCATTGGTCAGCTATCACCAATGGCCCCAGAACGCTTTTCGGAATCAAATACATAACTGACATATACCTGGCTGCTGGCATTGCTATTGTAATGTTATTTTTAACTTTACTATATAAAGAATCCCGTTATGGTTTACTGTTACGTGCTGTACGAGATGATGAAATAGCTGCTGCTGCTATTGGGGCCAATGCTTCACGTTTACGTTGGATTGGATTTGTGATTAGTGCCTTCATTGCTGGAATTGCAGGGGGGGTGTGGGCTCATTTTATCACCTCCTTTTCCCCTAATGCATTCTATTTAAAAGAAACATTTG